>Ga0209292_1001151_pt1 | contig 32945 bp, 27 predicted proteins | sample GOMGulsemesocosm_2_FD_184634 | JGI IMG/M metagenome (GOLD analysis project Ga0209292, IMG submission 184634) | Methane-oxidizing microbial communities from mesocosms in the Gulf of Mexico - GOM9C Gulf of Mexico (SPAdes) (version 2) | ecosystem: Environmental > Aquatic > Marine > Cold seeps... | reverse complement strand
TGAAGCGGTTATAAACTCGGCTGTAGATGCCAATATGAATATGTTACGTGTTTGGGGTGGAGGTATTTATGAAAATGATGATTTTTATAGACTCTGTGATGAAAAAGGACTATTGGTTTGGCAAGATTTTATGTTTGCTTGTAGCATGTACCCTGATACGCCTGAGTTTTTAGAAAGCATCCGGAAAGAAGCTATAGACAATGTAAAACGACTTCGAAATCACCCTTCAATTGCCTTGTGGTGTGGGAATAATGAGATAGAAGTGGCATGGTCTGAATATGATCATAGTAAAGGTTGGGGGACTTGGAGAAAACAATATCCTAGAAAAGTTCAAAATAGAATTTGGAAAACATACGAAACTATTTTTCACGATATGTTACCCGAAGTTGTGAGTACATATACCAAAGGCGTGGATTATTGGAAATCTTCCCCTTCAGCAGGACATAAGAAAGTAGCGACTTATGAAACTACTTCTGGTGATATGCACTATTGGGGCGTGTGGCATGGAAAGCACCCTATTAGTGATTTTAACAAATATGTTGCTCGATTTATGAGCGAGTACGGGTTTCAGTCTTTTCCTATGATGGCGTCTGTAAAAAAATATACGATTCCATCGGATTGGGATATTGAGTCGGAAGTTATGGAGGCGCATCAGCGAAGTGGTATTGGTAATTTAAGAATCAAGCAATACATGAAATCTCATTACAAAGACCCGAAGAATTTTGAGTCTTTTCTATATGTAAGTCAATTATTACAGGCAAAAGCAATTAAAGAAGCCATAGAGGTGCACAGAATGAATATGCCCTATTGTATGGGGACACTTTTTTGGCAATTAAACGATTGCTGGCCTGTGGCAAGTTGGTCAAGTATGGATTATTATAAAAATTGGAAAGCTGTACAGTATATGACTAAAAAAGCATTCAATCCAATGTTGGTAATTCCAGAAATAAAGGAAGATCTAGTGGAAGTACATGTGGTTTCTGACAAACTGAAAGCTACGGAAGCAACACTTGAATTGGTATTGATGGATGTAGAAGGAACAATAATAAAAAGTTTTGCTGAGCAAATCATTATTGAACCAAATACAAGTAAAAAGTATGCGTCTTATCAATTAAAGGCTTTGTTAAAAGGATATGATACCTCAAAATTACTGATCGTAACTCAAGTAAAAGTGAAAGATGAAGTGATCACTGAGAATGTTAATTATTTTGTGGAGCCTAAAGATTTATTGTTGCTAAAACCAAGAATAAATAAGCAGTTAAAAGCGGATGGGAATGGGAATTATACCCTAGAGTTAATATCTGAAAACTTGGTAAAAAATGTTTATATATCAATTCCTGGACAAACCATAAAATTATCAGATAACTATGTTGATTTGATACCAAATAAATCTAAAATAATTAAAGTTTCTGCTAAAAATATTGAGGAAAGTGATATTGTTATTAAAACTTTATTTGATACTTATTAACTGTTTTCTTTTTGTCATCGAAAAGGAGTGATTTTCTTATCAGAGCTAAAATGACATAGAAAACAGGTTATTTTAGAAACGTACAAAGTCAGTTGAACGAATAAAAGCTCCTTTATTGAGGGGCTTTTTTAAAATAGGTTAAGAGGGGAAAAAAGCGTTTAGTTTTTTCATGGATGCTGACATTCCTTTATTTAAATTTCGAGATAAAACAGGGTGCATAATATTTTGAAAAATGTGTTTTGTAGTACAGAAAACCTCTAAATGAAAATTGACCTTATTATTTGGAAGTTGCTTTAAACTGTAGCTTACTGTAAGGTTTTTTGTAAAAGGAATACTGTTAGTTTCTTCTATATACAACATGTCCTTATTTTCTATGGAACCAGCAACAGTAGAGATTAATAGCTCTTGTTGTTCCAAAATACAAAGATGCTCTGCACCGATATGATTCAACTCCTTTGGGTTATGTTTTATCTCCTTGATACCCGTACTCCAAAGTTTACGTTTGTCGAAATCTAAAATATATTCACTGAGATCTAATAAATTGGCGTTGAAAATATGTTCAATAGATACCAGTCTTTTTTGGTTGTTTTGGACTTGCTTTAGTTTTAATGCTGGAAAATTATATGATTTTTTATGATGTGTTTTATAGGCATATTTTACCAATCCAAAATCATAATTGTCTGTTCCTTTTTTCCATTGTTCGTAGGATGGTTCTGTGGAATGTTCCCTTAAGTATTCATCAGAAATAATACTGTATTCATCTGATTTTACAGAATTCTTTAACATCCTGTGTACTTGAATCACATCGGGGCCGAAAGGTTTTCTTTGTCCGGCTACTTCTATAAAATCCAATTCTGAGATATGACTTACAAATTTAAGATTTAGGTCGATGGCAGATTTACATGCGCCGCAAGGACAAACTCTTTTTCTACTGAAATCATGTAAGTACATATGGAATTCACGATGTAGTTTTGTAGTTAATGCTTCTAGCTCTTTCAAGCTAGGAACTTGTTTTTTAAATATAAAAAAGAGAGCATCACCTTCTATTTCTACCAATTCCATACCTAAATCATTCGCGCTAATTAGTAATTCTAATAGTTCTTTAATGATGTGCTTGCTGTGGTTTATTTCCGTGCTATGCACAAAGGAAGTAAAGCCGCTGATATCTGGTATGAATAATAAAGATTTCATTTGTTGGTGATTCGTAAGTACCAAAAATAGGTGTTTTTGATGGATTTGGGGCTTGTGGAATTTACAGTGGTACATTTTTTTTAAAATTACACGACATATATCGTTGCGATTCCGTAAATAATTTGCGTAACAATATCCACAACGATTCCGTCATCGAACCATCATTCACTAACAACCAACAACCAAAAAAACGCCTTTCATTACAAAAGACGTTTTTCAATTATGGATTGAGATGCAAAATTTTGCGTCTCTACTTTTTATGCATTAAATGATACACACAAGGAATCACCACTAGATTTAAAACCGTAGCTGATAATAATCCTCCTAATATTACAATGGCCATGGGGCTTTGGATTTCATTTCCTGGTTCGTTGCCTTTTAAGGCTAAAGGAATCAAGGCAAGTCCTGTGGTACAGGCGGTCATTAGAATTGGGTTCAAACGGTCAATAGCTCCTTCAATTAATAAAGACAGACCACTTTTACCTTCTTTACGCATGTCTTCATATCTAGATACCAGTAATATTCCATTACGAGTGGCAATACCAAATAAACTGATGAACCCTATAGTAGCAGCAATACTTACAATTCCAGAAGTAACGTATACCATTAAAATTCCTCCAATCAATGCCAAGGGTAAATTTATCAATACGATAAAAGAAAGTTTTAAATTCTTGAATTCTGAATACAGTAGCAAAAATATCACTAACACTGCCACTATCGCAGACAACAATAATGATTTAGAAGCGTTGGCTTCACTCTCAAATTGTCCTCCATAGGCTACGTGATAACCTTCAGGAATAGTTACTTCTGCGTTTACAATCCTTTTAATTTCATTCACTACAGAACGTAAATCACGACCTTGTACATTGGCAGCAACAACAATTTTACGTTGTACACCTTCGCGGCTAATTGTATTAGGGCTACTAACCGATGATACTGTTGCTAATTCTCCAAGACTAATAAATCCACCACCTGGTAATTTAACCAAAGTACTTTCAATACTTTTCTTAGAGTCTCTTGCTGTAGGTTGCATGCGAACAATCAAATCAAAATACTGTTGACCTTCATAAATTTCACCCGCTTTTTCACCAGCAAAGGCAATGTCTATTTGTAACATTAAATCACCAACAGTCATTCCGTAAGCGGCTAATAAATCGCGCTTTGGGGAGATACGTAATTGTGGCACTTCTATTTGTTGGTCTACCGCTACATCCGCAATACCATCCATTGTTTTGATACTGGTTTCAATGCTTTTTCCAATTTCAAATAGACGCTGTAGATCTCCACCAAATATCTTAATGGCAATATTGGCACGTGTCCCTGAAAGCATGTGGTCAATACGGTGTGCAATAGGCTGCCCAAGGGTGATGTTAACACCAGGAACCAAACTTAATTTTTCACGTACTTCTTCAAAGAACTCTTCCTTTGTTTTATTGGTCAAGGTAAATGGTACATCTATTTCTGCGGCATTTATCCCTTGAGCGTGTTCGTCCAATTCAGCGCGACCAGTTCTACGAGTTACCACATCTACTTCTGGTAATTCCAGTAATAAACGCTCTACCATTTGCCCGATTTTATTACTTTCCTCCAAGGACATTCCAGGAATCCCAACGGCACTTATCACTAGAGATCCTTCGTTAAATTCAGGCAAGAAACTACGTCCAAGTTGCGTTAAAATTCCAATACTTATAACAAAAGCTGCAGCGGTAGTTATGATAATGGTTTTCGGTCTTTTTATTGCACTTTTAAGGATGCTAGCATAGTGTTTTTGCAACCACTTTTCTACTTTCGTTCCGCCGGCTTGTTTCAGTAGTACTTTATCACTTTTTAATAAATAGGAACAGAGCACCGGAGTCACGGTTACCGCAACAATAAGTGATGTTAATACCGACGTAATAAAGGCGATCCCTAAGGGCTGTAATAAGCGTCCTTCCATTCCACTTAAGAAAAATAATGGCACAAAAGATACGATTACAATCAGTGTTGCAATAATAATAGAACTACGTACTTCAATGGAAGCATCCAGTACCACTTTTAAAACAGGTTCGCGTGTTGCTGACGGTTTTTGAACATTTTGTCTCAGACGTTTAAATACGTTTTCTACATCCACAATGGCATCATCTACTAAGGCTCCAATGGCAATAGCCATTCCTCCCAGACTCATGGTGTTTATAGTGTATCCTAATAGTTTTAAAACGATGATAGATACTAGAATTGAAATAGGAATTGCTAATAATGATATGATGGTGGTACGCCAGTTCATTAAAAAGATAAACAGGATAATCACTACAAAAAACGCACCTTCAAGCAATGTTTTGTTCAGGTTATTAATAGATGCATCTATAAAGTTTGCTTGTCTAAAAATTTGACTATGAATTTGCACACTTTCCGGTAAGCTATTTTTTAGTTCGGCGATAGCAATGTCCAAACTTTCCGTCAAATCTAAGGTATTCACTCCAGGTTGCTTAGAAATTGTAAGTATAACGGCAGGGGAAGCGTCCAAAGAACCATCACCAATTTTGTCCGAACTTCCAATTTGTACGGTCGCTACATCCTTAATTTTGATGGTCTGTCCATTCACTTGTTTTAAAACAGCTTCACTCAATTCGTCAATAGAATACGCACGTCCGTTTCCTTTTATGATGTATTGGTTTCCATGTTGAGTCAATGTTCCTCCGGGAGCATTTTTATTTGATTCGGCTACTTTTTCCAATAACTCAGGCAAACTGACATCGTAAAATTTTAGTTTCTCTGGATCCGCAAAAACTTGGTATTGTTTAAAATCACCCCCGGTAACAATTACGTTGGCAATCCCTCCAATAGCTTTAATTCTTGGTCTGATCGTCCAATCGGATAGTGTTCTTAATTCCATTGCCGATAATTTGTCAGAAGTAATTCCAAGTAACAATACTTCTCCCATGATAGAAGAGATAGGTGCCATGGTTGGATTTCCAACGCCATCGGGTAAGTTTTCACGAACCATAGGAATGCGTTCACTTACAATTTGTCGGGCGCGATAAATATCGGTTCCCCAATCAAATTCTATCCAAACAATGGAGATTCCAGCGGCAGAAGAAGAACGAATTCTTCGTACGTTTGGTGAACCATTCATGGCAGTTTCCAACTGGTATGTCACCAGTTTTTCCACTTCCTCGGATTCCATTCCATGTGCTTCCGTTAAAATGGTCACGGTGGGCGCCGTTAAATCGGGGAACACATCTACGTTCATGGTTCTGGCAATATACAAACCAGAAATACTTAACAGCACGGCTGCTAAAAGTACCATAAATCGGTTTTTAAGCGATATTGATAATATTTTATTTAACATCTCTTAGCTATTTAGTGGGCATGTCCATGCGCTGGAGCTACTCCAGACATCGAAGCCATTTTTACTTGGTAAGCACCAGTAGTTACTACAACTTCTCCTTGGGCTAAACCACTAATTATTTCGACATGACTCCCATTTCTTTTTCCAACAGTTACCTGTCTACGTTCAAAACTCTCCCCTGTCAATTGTACCATTACAGTATAACTTCCGTAGTCTTCTAGTAAGGCATCTACAGGGACAACAATGCATTCTTTTGAATCTCCTATAGCGATTTGCACAGGAGTAAAGCTTCCTTTAGGCATGCTAACAGCATCATTTATTTTTGCAAAAACTTTTAGTTGAGGTTGACTTGCACTAACGCTTTTTGAAATAGCACTAATGCTACCGTTTGTTGCTTTTAAATGAGACCAAACGTCTGTTTTAGGTTGGTACCAAATATTATGAATAGCATCTAATTGTCCAGCGTAACTGGCAGGAACATTTACTTCTAACATATTAGAGGATTCTTTTATAATACTTAATAAAGTAGCTCCTTGTTCCGCAAAAGCTCCGTTTTGAATTGCTATATGTTGAATATACCCGTTAAAAGGTGCTGAAATTTGTTTCCCTGAAGTAGTATATCCCGCACTTAAAGAATTGTAGTGAGAGGTAGCCACTAAATAGTCACCTTCAATTTTATCGAAATTTGCTTTAGCTATAATTTTTGAAGCATACAATTCCTTTTTACGTTCGTAATTAAGTGTGGTTTGTGCCAATTTAATTTTTGCTTGTTGAATCTCTGTGCTTAAATTGTTTTTTGACAATTTATTACTATTGATGCGTAGTAATACTTGTCCTTTTCTGACTTTACTTCCAACGGTTAAATTACCATTGTTAAATAAAACACTACCGTTAGTAGTGGCGCTAATAGTCGCGACATCAGAAGGGGCAGAAGACCAAATTCCAGCTGTTTTTATAAGGTCATAAATTTCACGTTCTGTAGCTCTGGCTGTTTGAAATGGCATTTTCCAAGCTTGTTCTTTTAAGAACGAAATACTATCATCGTCTCCTTCATGCCCAAGTGTCGTAATAGCTTCGTTTAAGTTTGCAAATACACGGACGTCTTTTACAATAATTTTATCCGTAAAATTGGGTGTGCTTACTTCAAATATAAGTTGGTGTATTCCTGCAGTAGTTGGTTTCAGTGCTGGGTTAAAAATCCCTGGTGATGACGGTGCATCAGTTGTTGTTCTCAATCCTTTTGTTCCTTTTACCAAGCTTACAACTACCGAACCTTCTCTAACAGGTTGGTGTTTGTCTAAAATGGTAAAATGTGCCGCAAATCTGCTTGTTTTTCCTACGATTAAGGCAGGGAATTCTACAAATAATTCGGTGTTTTTTGTCCATACTGTAGCGTCCAACCTTGGAGTCTCTTGAGATTCTCCAGGGTGTCCGCCTTCAGCATCGTGTGCATGTCCTTCTTCTTTTGCTGGTTGGCAAGATGCCACCACAAAAGCTATCATTAGTATTAAATATCGCATATTATACCTTTTTTAACTATTAGTGTTTGTGGTCTGTGTCGTGTTCGTCGTGCTTGTGGGCTTCTTTAGTCGCTTCTTTTTTAATAGAATCGCTTTCTACAGTAAATTCTTCTTGCTTTACAGGAGCTTCTTCATGTACATGTTCTTCACCTGCTTTATGTTCGTGACCGTGGTCGTCTTTTTTCTTTTTAGGAGTACAAGAAACTGCAAATGCAATTGATAGGATGATTAATATGTTTGAGATTTTCATAATGTTAATGTTTTTTTAATTTATAATTGATGTTGTAATAAATCGGCCATTAGTAGCTGCACTTCTTTTTTTAATTCATTTTTCGTGTCTACTGCGTTTCGGTAATATTGTACCTCCACGTAATAGTCCATAAAAGAAATTTCGCCTAGTTCATAGGCTTTAAAAAGTAATTGCTCGCTATTTAATGAGTCCAATACTTGTTGGTACTTGGTATAATTGTTTTGCGATATTTTATACTTGGTATACACTTGTTCATAGTTCACTTTAGCCTCGTTTAATAGCGATGCTGCTTGTTGTTGTTTAAATGTGTAATTGGCCTTTGCCGCTTTTACCTTGTGTTTGTTTTTCCAAACAGGGATAGAAAGTCCTGCAAATATACCTGAATAATTAGCTCCAGAAACCCCTTGGTAACTATATCCTACAGATAGGTTAGGGAGTGCTTGGTTTTTAGAAACATGATAGGCTTGATTAGCAATAAGTTCCTGCTGTTTTAATTGCAGTAATTTAGGGTCTGTTGCTTTTTTGTCTATCCATAATTGATCAAAAGAAAGCATTTTCTCTTTGTTTTTAATAAGTATTCCTTTAAAATCTACCGGGATATTACCGTTCAAGTTTTCTAGTAATTTTAAAGCAGTTTGTTGTTCTGTCACTAGTTTTTCAATGGTAAATTGAGCTTGTATCCATGCTAATTTTGCTTTGTTCAATGCAAGAACGCCTACTTGTTCCTTGTTAAATAATTCCTGAATTTGGGTGAATATTTTAGAAGCTTGTTTTAAGCGTTCCTGCTCCAAAACTACTTTATTGCGAAGGGAAATATAATTAAGTCCTTGTTTTTGTGCTTTTAGTAGCATTTGTTGACGCAACATGTCAAAGGCTAAATCAGCATTTTTTACTTGTTCTTTTATCAGTGTTTTACGGGAACTATACACGGATGGAAATTCAAATGATTGGGTAATTTCAATTTCTGAATAATCGCCATCGTTATGTGTTCCCCAAGGTAAAAAATACGCACCTATTTCTGGGTCTGATAGATTATTTGTTGTTTTTAATTGTAACTTATTACTTGTGTTTAAATGAGCATACGCTTTTAATACTGCATTATTTTGTTCAATTTGTTGCAATAACGGTTTTAAGGCGTTTTTTTGAGCAGACATACCAAACGTAATAAGGGTTACGCAGAGTGCGAGTCCTATTTTTTTATACATAATGGATTGTTAGAATGAATCAATAGTTGTAGGAAACATACGGTAGTTTCCTTATTGTTTTGATTATCCTAGTTGTGGTGGTCCCCTAAGTGGTGCGTTTACAATTAAGGGAGTCTTGTAATACGAGTTTTGATGGTAATTATATGTCTTTTGAAGGATTGTACTTTGGACATTTAATCCTATTTGTAAATCAAATACGTTTTGAATTACAAAATGTTTTTTTAGAACAATGCGTGTGTTGCGTTTTACAAGCGGAACAAATTCGTGAGAATGTACTGCATGCAAATGGTTTTGTAAGATGAAATCTAAAGAGAGATCTATGGCAACTTTCGTTGGTTTTTCAGGAGCTGGGTGATGATGATCGCTGTCACCATGATGATGGTGTTCTTCTGATGTGGTATGGGCTATTTCCTGATGAACATGATGCAAATGAGGCAATGCGTTTAAAAGCGTCATTAATACAATGATACTTATAAAAAACCATGCTTTTAGTTGATTTGATTTTTTCATCGAGGTAAAAATACAGAAATTTTGATAGTTTAAGAGTATTAATTTGATGATCTTTCATATTGGGTGTTTTTGTGAACAATGGTGTTTTGGGCAATTTGTTAGCTTGTTTATCGTTATCAGAATTAAGTTTTAGTCAAGTGTCCATGTGTTAAAAGTGCTTTTGTAAATAAATTAACAATAAAACAAATGGCTTTCTAGTATCTTTGAGCAGTAAAACAGGTTTGTTATAAATGAAGCATCTTTTTTTTCTTATCTTTTTGATCCCTACATTTCTTTTTTCTCAAGAAAATAGAGAGGTTACTCCGAATGGTGAAAAAAAATCTACCTCCGAAAATACAAAAGCACTTCTATTAATTAAGCAGGCAATCGTAAATAAAAAGTTTAATAACCCAGAGGGAAGTTTGGGGTATTTTAATTATAAGGCCTACAATAAAATAATTGTTTCTGCAGATCCCAATGGAATTTCAACTAGGATAGATTCTGTCTTTCAAACAAAAAAAAGGATTCGTAATTTTATTCGATTAGATTCTTCTAATTATAAATTTAAAAACGAGTTAGAAAAACATCACTTATACATTACTGAAAAAATTTCTGAGCATAGCTTTAAGCTTGGTAAAAAACAAAACGAACATATTTTAGCCATACGGATGGCTGGGTTTAAAAACCCTGTGTACGAGATTTTAAAACTTAATATTCAGGATTTTTCAGTTTATAAAAAACATTATACAATAGCAGGAAGCAAGTATATCAACCCAATTGCTGAAAAAGGACCAGAGATGTATTTGTATAAGATACTGGATACTGTTATTAAATCGGGTAGAAAAGCAATTCGTGTCTCTTTTGAGCCTAAAAATAGCCAAAGCAGTATCGGTTTGCAAGGTATTTTGACATTGGATACGGAGTCTTTTGCAGTGTCAGATTTTGTAACAGAATTTGATGGAGTGGTTAAAATTAAAGCATCGCAAAAATTTGAATTTCTAAAGTCGGATAATGGGTGGTTTCCTGTGGAAACGATGGTAGAAATAAGAAATGGGAAAAATGAAAAGGGACTGCGGTTTTTTAATAGATTATTAGATTTTGATACAGCGAATAAAAAAAGCAGGAAATTTGAGTATTCTGCAAAACAGAACCCATCAGATGTAGTTTTCTTAAGAGCAAAAACATCGCTGTTTGATATTCAGATAAATAATCCTTTGGAAATTAAAAAGTCCTCCTCAGTCATTACGATTGCTCCCGAGGCCAATAAAAAACCATCATATTTTTGGGACTTATATCGTAAGGAATCCATTTCTAGGAGAGATTATAAAACGTACGCTTTAATTGATAGTGTTTCTAAAGTTGATAATATAGAGCGTAAAATAGACGTGGCTCGTAATTTATTGAAAGGATTTTATCCTTTAAACTTTCTGAATCTTGATTTGGGAAAAATAATAAACTTAAATAATTACGAAGGTTTACGCATCGGTTTAGGAGGAATTACAAATGAAAAGTTTTCTGATAAATTTAGGATAGAATCTTATGTGGCTTATGGGACTAAAGATGCGGCTATAAAATACAAAGCAGGTGCGGCGTTTCGTTTGAATAGTTTTGCAAATACATGGTTGGGCTTAAATTACACCAACGATATTCATGAATCGGCAGGGATTGATTTTATTATTAAAGGGACTACTTTTTCTCCTATTAATCCGAGAAATTTAAACCTAAGTCATTTTTATAAGTTTAAAACATGGGAAGCGTATTTATCTCATGATATTCAGCCTAATTTTACCGCGAAGCTTAATTTAACGGCTGGCGCCTATAAATCTACTTTTTATTATAAATATATTTCTAACAAAAAGCTGTTGAGTAACTATCATCTGTCCTTGGCTACAGTCGCTTTTAATTATAGTCCTAATAGTGAGTATTTAAGTTCGCCTATAGGGAAGATAAGGGTCAAAAATGGGTATCCTCAATATACGCTTCAGTTGCGAAAAAGTTTTAGCCATGTAGCTCAAAGTGATTTTGGTTTTGCACAGGTCAATTTTAAAGTAGAGCATCAAATGAAGCCTTTAAAACAAGGTGTTACTCATTTATTAATGATGGGAGGTATCACTTTTGGAGAAACTCCGCTGTCTCATTTGTACAATGCTACTCCAAATTATACGTATAAATCGCCTTATAGGAAACGGATTACTTTTGGAGGAAAGAATAGTTTTGAAACCATGGGGTATAACGAGTTTATTTCCGATAGATATGCCATGTTTCAGTTCAAGCATTTTTTAGAGCCTTTTCACTTGTCTAATTTATTCAAACCGCACCTTAGTTTTATTACACGATTTGCTATAGGAGGGATGCGCACTCCTATGAATCAAGTGGGGGTACAGTTTAAAACTATGGAGAAGGGTTATCTAGAAAGTGGCTTAGAAATTAATCGTTTGTTCAAAGGTTTTGGACTGAGTGCTTTTTATAGATACGGTCCTTATCAATTGAATACTTGGAGTGATAATTTGGCGATAAAATTGACCTATAGATTGAGTTTAGGATTTTAGTAGATGCGCCTTGTGGGCTCAACATTTTTGCTAACTTTGCAAAAAAAGGATTTAATGGATTTTTGGCAAACTGTTTCAAGGATAATTCTAAAGGGACGCTTCTTTATTTTGGCTATTATAGCCTTAGCAACATATTTTTTGGCTTCACAAATGCAGTATATGCAGTTTTCGCATACGGAAGCAAACCTCTTACCGGAGGACCATGCATATAATTTAGAATACGATCATTTTGTCGATATTTTTGGTGAAGAAGGGAATCTTATCATACTAGCCGTAAAGGACTCTACAGTTTTTACGCCTAGTAAATTTAATGCTTGGAATGCTTTAGCGAAGGAAATTGAAGGGTATGATGAGGTGGATTTTACCATGTCTTTTGGTGATATTAAAAAACTAAAGGCAGATACTGAAAATGAGCGTTTTGTGATGGAACCATTTTTTAACGGGACTCCAAAAACAAAAGAAGAGATTTTAGCGGTTAAAAAAGAGCTGTTTGAGAAGAATCCGTTTTTTGATAACTTACTATTTAATAAAAAGACAGGAACCATTCAAACGGCGATCTATATGGACAAGGAGATTATCAACTCTTCCGTCAGAAAAGATTTTATTTTTAATAGTTTAATACCAATTATTAAAAAGTTTGAAAAAGAGAATGATATAAACGTTCACGCTTCTGGTATGCCTTATATCCGAACGTTGAATGCACAAAATATAGTGGATGAAATAGGGATGTTTGTAGGTTTAGCTCTTGGAGTTACGGCTTTGATATTTTTCTTGTTTTTCCGTTCAGTTAGAGCAACGCTTATTACTTTATTGGTCGTTTCAATTGGAGTTGTTTGGTCTTTTGGTTTTATCGGTTGGTTCCGTTATGAGATTAGTGTATTGATGGCTCTTATACCACCACTAATTATTGTTATTGGAGTTCCTAATGCTATATTCTTAATTAATAAATATCAGCAGGAAGTTAAAAAACACGGAAATCAAGCAAGGTCTTTACAACGTGTAATTACCAAAATTGGGAATGCTACTTTAATGACCAATGTGACTACTGCTTCTGGTTTTGCAACTTTTATATTTACAAAAAGTCAATTATTAGCAGAATTTGGGATTATCGCTTCTATTAATATTTTAGGAATTTTTATACTGGCTATATTTTTAATACCTATAATTTATAGCTTTTTACCTTTGCCAAGGGAAAAACATTTGAAGCACCTAGAGCGTAAGTGGATTGATGCTATTGTTAATTGGATGGAGAATATGGTGCGCCATCATCGTATTGCTATTTATGCAAGTTCAGTGATTATTATCATTGTGAGTATGATAGGGGTGTACATGATAAAAGTGTCAGGAAGTATTATTGAAGACATGCCGAAGGACAAAGAGTTTTTTCATGATATTGTTTTTTTCGAAGAAGAATTTGGAGGGATTTTACCTTTCGAAGTATTGATAGATACGAAGAAGGAAAAAGGGGTTATGAAATTGAGTACGCTTAAACGTATGGAGCGATTGAGCGAAACTATTGAAGAGATCCCTCAGTTATCCCGTCCTATTTCTGTAGTAGATGTTATAAAATATACCAAGCAGGCTTTTTATAATGGAAATCCAAAGTATTACCAATTACCTACATCTCAGGATAAAAATTTTATTTTAAACTATACGAAGAACTCCACTAATAACTCGAATTTATTAGAGAATTATGTGGATTCAACGGGACGCTATGCACGTATTACCACCTTTATGAAGGATGCAGGTACGGATAAAATGGAATTGATAGAGGCGCAACTTAAAAATAAAATTGCGAAGGAATTTCCAGAAAGTAAGTACGATGTGTCCATGACTGGTAAAGCCTTGATTTTCTTGAAAGGGACCAATTATCTAATCAATAATTTGGTGTTTTCTTTATCCTTGGCCATTTTGTTAATCGCCTTGTTTATGGCATTTATGTTCCGTTCTTTCCGAATGATATTAATTTCTTTAATTCCGAATATTTTCCCGCTATTAATAACTGCTGGGTTGATGGGGTATTTAGGAGTGCCTATAAAACCGTCCACAATACTTGTTTTTAGTATTGCATTTGGAATCTCTGTAGATGATACAATTCACTTTTTGGCAAAATACCGACAGGAATTAAAAGCAAATAATTGGCGAATAAAAGTGTCTGTATATAATGCATTAAGGGAAACTGGAGTGAGTATGTTTTATACTTCCATTGTCTTGTTTTTTGGCTTTTTGGTGTTCGTAGTGTCTAGTTTTGGTGGGACTATTGCTTTAGGAGGTTTGGTTTCAATAACCTTGCTGTTTGCAATGTTATCGAATTTATTATTGTTGCCATCGTTATTATTATCATTAGAGAGTATTATTGCAAACAAAAAAACATTTAAGGAGCCTACGGTTGAAATTTTAACGAAGGATGTGGATAAATAACCATAGAATTAGTTTTTCTGCTGTATTCAAAGAGATTGACTTATAAATTGAAGAATAAAATATAAAAATATAGCGTGCAATTCTTATCTTTGCCGTTCATAAAAATTAATAAAATGAGAAGTACCGTTTCAGAACTTTTGAGTTCAGACAAGATTTTACAGGAAGTATATTTAAAAGGATGGGTTAGAACATTTAGAAGTAATCGTTTTATAGCGGTTAATGATGGGTCTACAATTAATAATATACAATGTGTTGTTGATTTTGAAAATACGGATGAATCCATTTTAAAACGTATTTCTACAGGAGCTGCAGTAGCAATAACTGGTACCTTAATCGAAAGTCAAGGGAAAGGTCAAAATGTGGAAGTTGCAGTTACTAAATTGGAAATTTTAGGAGAGTCGAATGCGGATGATTATCCAATTCAACCTAAAAAGCACAGTCTTGAGTTTTTAAGAGAAAATGCACATTTACGTATTCGTACCAACACTTTTAGTGCTGTGATGCGTTTGCGTTCAGCCTTATCTTTTGCTGTTCATAAATATTTTACTGAGAATGGCTTTTATAATTTTCATGCTCCCTTAGTTACAGGATCTGATGCTGAAGGCGCAGGAGAAATGTTTAAAGTAACTACGTTTGATACAAACAATGCACCGGTAAAAGAGGATGGTTCTGTAGATTATTCTAAGGATTTCTTTGGAAAAGAGACAAATTTAACTGTTTCGGGGCAATTAGAAGCTGAAACCTATGCTATGGCATTAGGGAAAGTATATACATTTGGACCTACATTTAGAGCGGAAAATTCAAACACGACACGTCACTTGGCTGAGTTTTGGATGATCGAGCCAGAAGTTGCATTCAATGATTTGGATGACAACATGGATTTGGGAGAAGATTTTATTAAAGCTGTTATTTCTTATGTATTAGAACATTGTAAAGATGATTTAAAGTTTTTAGAAGATCGTTTGGTACAAGAAGAAAAATCGAAGCCTCAAGCTCAACGTAGCGATATGCCATTGATTGAGAAATTGCAATTTATTACAGAAAATAACTTTAAAAGAGTTTCGTATACTGAAGCTTATGAAATTTTAAGGAACTGTAAACCTAATAAAAAGAAAAAATTCCAATTTCCTATTACGGAATGGGGGGTGGATTTACAAAGTGAACATGAACGATATTTAGTAGAAAAGCACTTTAAATGTCCAGTTATTTTGTTCGATTACCCAGCGACTATTAAGGCATTTTATATGCGTTTAAATGAAGATGGAAAAACCGTAAGAGCCATGGATATTTTATTTCCAGGTATTGGAGAAATTGTTGGTGGATCTCAGCGTGAAGAACGTTTGGATGTCTTACAGGAAAAAATGGCAGCCTTGGATATTGACGAAAAAGAATTATGGTGGTATTTAGATACACGTAAGTTTGGAACAGCTGTGCATAGTGGTTTTGGACTTGGATTTGAGCGTTTGGTATTGTTTGTGACTGGAATGTCAAACATTAGAGATGTAATTCCTTTTCCTAGAACTCCACAGAACGCGGAATTCTAAAATTGAATTAAAAAGATACAAAAAGAGAAAAACAATTATGTTTTTCTCTTTTTTTTTGTCCTATTCCAACCTTACTTTTATTATATTTGGATATGTTAAAGCAAAGTTTAAATTTTAAGTTACTCCAAAAATTATCTCCTCAGCAGATCCAGTTGATGAAGTTAATTCAATTGCCTACACAGGCTTTTGAACAGCGAATCAAGCAGGAATTGGAAGAGAATCCTGCGTTGGATAGTGGTAAAGAGGAAACGGATGATTTTGATGAATATCAACAAGATGATTATGATGAGGGATCTGAGAAAATAGAAGCAGAAGATATTAATATTGATGAGTATTTGAGTGACGATGAAATTCCTAATTATAAAACTCAAGCAAATAATTATTCGGCAGATGATGAGGATAGACAAATTCCTTATGCCGCAGGAATATCTTTTAATCAACATTTAAAAAATCAATTACAGACGGTTCGTTTGTCAGAACAAGAAGCTGTAATAGCGGAATTTCTCGTTGGAAGTATTGATGAAAGTGGTTATCTTAGAAGAGAGATTGTTGATGTGCTGGACGATTTGGCATTTACACAAAATATTTTTACGGAAGTAGCCGAAGTTCTTCGGATGTTGAAAGTGGTGCAGCGATTGGATCCTGCAGGTGTTGGAGCTCAAAATCTTAAGGATTGTTTGTTAATACAATTGAGAAGAAAAAAGGAAAGCAAATCTAGATTACTAGCAATTGCCATCATGGAGCAGTCCTTTGAACATTTTGCTAAAAAACATTATAAAAAACTACTTCAAAAATTTGATATTGACGAGGTTCAACTTCGAGATGCAATCTTGGAAATTGAAAAATTAAATCCCAAGCCTGGTGGTGCTTTCGTAGGTAATAATAAGATAGCGGAACAAATTGTGCCGGACTTTACAATCCGTATTGTGGAGGACGAATTGGAATTAGTTTTAAACTCGAGAAACGCCCCGGAATTACATGTGTCTAACGAGTATAATAATATGATGCTCGGTTATAAAAATGCCACAGAAACGACGAAGTCTCAAAAAGATGCTGTTCAATTTATTAAGCAGAAGTTAGACGCTGCTAAATGGTTTATTGAAGCGATTAAACAACGCCAGCAAACATTATTATTAAATATGAATGCCATCATGCAACATCAACATGATTATTTTTTATCGGGAGATGAGCGTAAATTGAAACCGATGATTTTGAAAGATATAGCTGAAGTTATTGGAATGGATGTATCGACAGTATCTCGGGTTGCTAATAGTAAATATGTGGCAACTCCCTATGGGACAAAGTTGATTAAAGAGTTTTTCTCAGAGTCTATGAAAAATGATCAAGGAGAAGATGTAAGTACACGTGAGATAAAAACAATTTTGGAAGCTATAATCTCCGAAGAAAGTAAAAAGAAACCGTTAACAGATGATAAATTAGCTGCAGCTTTGAAAGATAGAGGCTATCCAATTGCGAGAAGAACCATTGCCAAATATAGAGAACAGTTGGATATTCCAGTGGCTCGATTACGAAAAAAAATATAGAATGAAAAGTGGATTTAATTTCTTGTCATATGTACTGAGCCCCATAATTTTTCCCATTCTTGGGACGATCCTGTATTTTATCTTTTTGCCTTCCTTTGTCCTCAAGGAACAAGTGTATCTTATATTAATAGTGGTATTTGGCGGAACGTATCTTTTACCAATGCTATTATTGATGCTGTTCAAAAAGTCTAAATTGATAAAAAACTTTTTTTTACAGTCAGTGGAGGAACGGAAATTCCCAACAGTTATATTTTTAGGGATTGCTGTCTCTATTGGAAATCTTTTGTATAAAGTGGGAGTGGTAAACGGTCTTACTGTATATTTTTTTGGTTATGCTTTTGCTTTGGCGGCGGCTTATCTATTTCTAATGCTTCGAATTAGAGTCAGCTTACACGGTATTGCTATAGGTGGACTAACAGCTTTTATGGTCTGTTTAAGCCATTTTTATTCGTTGAACCTATTAATCCTTATTGCTGTGTTAATCGGCCTAGGAGGACTAATGATGTCGGCACGATTGCATTTGAAAACTCATGATGTCCAGGAAGTTTCAGCGGGGTATCTTTTAGGGATTGGTGGGCAATTGTTAGTGTACTTGGTTTATAATATATAAAATTTAAAACCTATCTGAATTTCTGTCAATGTTAGTTCTTTATCTGCGATACTCAATGAGTCAAACATAGGTTTAAGACCGTAATAAATATAAAAATTAAATGTACTATACCCTATGGCTGCGGTTAATCCGTAGTGTACTTTATTAAAAGCAGCTATGTTTTTTGTTGTTATAACACCATCATTATCACTTAATTTACTACTTGTTTGAAAAGCATATCCTAGTTTAGCTCCTAGATATACTCGTGTGAATTTATAATCACTAGGAGTAGAGGTTCTCCATCGTATCTCAAAAGGAAATTCAAGTGCATTTACGGCGTATCTATTGCTTTTAAAATTACTAACGATACTTGCGTTTGTGACACCATTTATTTCTTCAAATTTAATGTTTTGAATATAGGCATTGTAATTATATCCAACACCTAGTGCAATTCCGAAATTACGTTTTTTATTTAGCGGAATATCTTTTATAAACCCTATAGAAAATCCTCCTGAAAATCCATTTTGTTTTACACCCTTAGGTTTGTTGTTAAGAATGTTATAGGTGATGCTTGTATAGATTTGATCTTCTAAGTAGTTAGGGTTTATAGAATCTATATCTTTTTCTTGACTTACGGCTAAGATGCTATACGTGAATAGTATAATAGTGATCCATGTTTTCATAGCAGGATGATTTTTTTTGGTTTTATAGGTCGTGTTTAAAATACAAATATAAAAAAAGGCGACCACTTAGGTGATCGCCTTTTAAATTGTATAAACAATAGGAGTTTAGAAGTTTTTACTAACGTCACCTTTGGTAACTGAAAAACTAATTTTTAATGCTTGTATTTCTCGTAATTGTTCTTTAATATCTAATATAGTACCTACGTTTGCACTTTTGTCAGCTTTAATAGAGGTAGTCATAAAAGGAACTTCGTCCTCTTTACGTTCTGCTCTTTCAGCTAAGATAAAAGATTGTACTTCGGTATAATTGATAATTTTATCATTTACTTGGATTTTATCTCCAGTAATATTCTTGTTCTTAGAAGATCCAATGTAAATAGTGCTTACTAAGCTTTTGTGTTCTAACTTTTTTACTTCTGTAGCAGACGGTAATACGGGAGTGTTGATTTTTAATTCAGTCTCACGCATGGTCGTTGTTACCATAAAAAAGAATAATAACATAAATACAATATCAGGTAACGATGCCGTAGAAATAGCTGGTAAGCCTTTTTTCTTCTTGTTAAATTTACTCATAATATTGTTCTATTTAATTGGTTCTGGTTCAGCGATAATCTGTGGATAATGCTTTTTAGCATCATCTATCTTAACTTTAATAGCTTCCTTAGCAGCACTTCCCTGAGCGTCTTTCATATCCTTTTGTAATTGAGTATAGCTAGTGCGATACTTTTTTAAAGCATATTTATTACGTAATTCAATATAGGCGGCTTCTATCTCATTTTGAACTGCGATATACATACCATATGAAGTACCACGATCACTTTGTAACTGAATAATTGCTTTATTAGGATGATCTGATGATAAGGCGTCTTTTTCACCATTACACCAATCACATTCTGCAGCAGGTTCTCCATCCATTGGATTTCCGATACCTCCTCCATTATCTATAAAAGCGACCACTAAATCTTTAAGTTCCTTAACTTTAATAAAGTCAGCTCCCTCAATCAATAGTTGATTATTACGGTTTACTACAATGTCAAATACATTTTTCTGCTTAATTACAGGTGGTTTGTAATCTGCTGGTGGTGGTTCAGGTAATTTACGTGAAATTCCTGAATCAACGTTCATTGTAGTTGTTACTAAGAAAAATATTAATAGCAAGAACGCAATGTCGGCCATTGATCCGGCATTAATTTCTGGTGTTTCTCTTCTTGCCATAATACGCTATTTTACTAATGATTTAACTGTGTCAAAAACAAATCCGACCAATCCAAGTCCTCCTAAGATTATTGCAAACCAAATTCCTGTTCCTGATAGTTTTGAAGTAGTACCTGCGGCACCTTTTTCTAATACTGTTCCAAATGTGTCTAAAACTGCATCTCCGTTAGCCATAGAATATGAAATGGCGAATATAATTGCCATTGCACCAACTCCTAACAATGCCTTTTTCAGCGCTGCTGGGTTCATTAACAAACTTCCTAAAGACATTACTAATGTAACACCAGCAATGATGTACAATGTCCAAAGTGAAAATGTAATGAACGGATCTACTATTGCAGCTTGTAAACCTGCGTCTTCTTTAATAGCGTCATCTCCCTCCATCAAAATTCGAACGAAGAAGTAGAAACCAAGAAGAGCTATAATACCAGCTACTGCTGTTATAATTCCTGTTATTTTCTTACTCATAATGTTCTTATTTTGTGTGTTTTACTAAAAGGTCGATTAATGAAATAGATGCATCTTCCATACTGTTAACAATACTGTCAATTTTTGAAATGATGTAATTGTAAAATACCTGTAGGATAATTGCTACTACTAAACCAAATACGGTTGTTAAAAGTGCAACTTTAATACCTCCAGCTACTACTGTTGGAGAAATATCCCCTGCAGCTTGAATCGAGTCAAAGGCTCCAATCATTCCGATTACAGTTCCCATAAACCCAAGCATTGGTGCTAAAGCGATAAATAATCCTAACCAAGAGATGTTTTTCTCTAATAGTCCCATTTGAACTCCACCGTATCCAACAACTGCTTTTTCAGCTGCGTCTACACCTTCGTCCATTCTGTCTAATCCTTGGTAAAAGATTGAGGCAACAGGTCCTTTAGTGTTTCTACATACTTCTTTAGCTGCGTCAACACCTCCAGATGTTAAAGCTTCGTCTACACTAGCTACTAATTTTTTAGTGTTTGTAGATGCCATGTTTAAATAAATGATTCTTTCGATTGCTACTGCTAACCCTAAAATCAAGGCAACCAATACAATTCCCATAAAAAACGGTCCACCTTCGATAAAACGTTGTTTCAACTCTTGGTGAAAGGTTTTTGTTTCAGCTGCATCTGCAACCTGCTCAGTTTTAGCTGCTTCTTGAGCCACCGCCTGAGGTGCTGCTCCAAATAACATTAATCCTGTTATTGCAAGGATAGTAAATACTCTTTTCATCGTGTAATAGTTAATTTATTAAATTGTTTACTGGTTAAATATACTCTGTTCTTATTAAATTCTCATCTGGCGGAGAGGAAGGGATTCGAACCCCCGATACAGTTTCCCATATACACACTTTCCAGGCGTGCGCCTTAAACCACTCGGCCACCTCTCCATTGGGTATTATTTTAAGACTTGTGAAATCTTAATTTGTGATTGGCAAGTAACAAAAAATTGTTGAATTGTGAAAATTTTAGCCACCTTAAAAATGATTAATATTAATTTTTACATTTAATTTTTGAGGATACTTTAGTTTGTTAAAATATCAATAGCTTTGGCTTGATTGTTGCTAATTACTTGGGTTATAGCCTTATTATTTAGACCTGTGAATCGGATATTTCTCCTCGAATGGAAACTTCAAACCATTTTTTTATTTCTTCTAAATTGTATTGTTCACCTAGTAAATACATTAATTTTGCTAGCGCTGACTCTGTGGTAATGTCATTTCCTCCAATAATTCCTATGTTTTGAAGGTCTACACTAGTCTCGTAAACACCCATTATTACGCTTCCTCCTGTACATTGTGTGACATTAATAATTGGAATCCCCCTTGCAATAGTGCGTTTTAAGGCCTCTAAAAACCATGGTTCGGTTAACGCATTTCCAGAACCGTAAGTCTCCATAATGATTCCCTTGTTCTCTGGAATATTTAAGATACTTTCCACTACCTGCTGAGTGATTCCTGGGAATAATTTAAGTAAAGCAATATTGTTATTTAATGTTTTGTGTATTTTTAAGGGAAGTGTTGTTACGGGGTGATAAATTAACGGTGTATTGAATTTTAAATGCACACCACTCTCCGCTAATGGTGGGTAATTAGGGGAGGCAAATGCTTCAAATTGTTCTGCATTTATTTTTGTAGTTCTGTTGGCTCTGTACAATTTGTACTCAAAATATAAACATACTTCTGAAATAACAGGTTTGTCGTTTTTTACGCAAGAAGCTATTTCAATAGAGGTAATTAAATTTTCTTTAGCATCTGTTCTCAAATCACCAATGGGTAATTGAGATCCTGTGAAAATGATAGGTTTACTCAAGTTTTCTAACATAAAACTTAACGCAGATGCCGTATAAGACATCGTGTCTGAACCATGTAATACTACAAAACCATCAAAATCATCATATCGTTCTTCAATGACTTCTGCCAAAAATTTCCACTCTACGGGATTCATATTGGAGGAGTCAATTGGATTTTCAAAGGAGAAACTGTCGATGGTACAATTTAAATGATTAATCTCAGGAATGTGTTTGATTAATTTGTCAAAATCAAAGGTTTTAAGTGCTCCGGTCGTAAAATCTTTTACCATACCGATGGTTCCTCCTGTATAAATCAATAAAATATGTGGAAATCTTGCCATGTTGTCTTCTTATAATTTTTGGAATAATTTATGATGTAAAATTACTAAACTAATTTGTTTTATATTTATATTTACTAAAATTATTAGATTATTATGATGGGATTTTATGTGCTCATAGGAGCAATTTCTTTGTTAAGTTGGCTGGTTGGTCGCCAATTGAAGAATAAATTTAAAAAGTATTCGAAAATTCAATTACGTAACGGCATGAGTGGTCGTGAAATAGCTGAAAAAATGTTAAGTGATAATGGTATTTCAGATGTGAAGGTTATTTCTGTCGCAGGACAATTAACAGATCATTACAATCCAAGCAATAAAACGGTTAATTTAAGTGAAGCTGTGTATCACGAGCGTAATGCGGCTGCAGCTGCTGTTGCCTCGCACGAAGTGGGACACGCTTTGCAACATTCGCAAGCATACGAATGGTTAGGGCTACGCTCTAAATTGGTTCCGGCAGTGAATATCTCTTCTAAATTTTCCCAGTGGTTGGTTATCGGTGGAATCATTTTAGGAGCGGCTTCAGGAAGTACTGGAATTGGATTTACCATTGCTTTAGCTGGTTTGGCATTGATGGCAGTGGCGACTATTTTTAGTTTTATCACACTACCCGTAGAATATGACGCAAGTAACCGTGCCTTGGCGTGGTTAAAAACAAATAATATGTTGACAGAACAAGAGCAAGATGGTGCACAGGATGCCTTAAAATGGGCCGCACGTACTTATCTTGTTGCAGCCTTGGCTTCTTTGGCCATGTTGTTGTACTGGGGAATTCAAATTCTTGGAGGTAGAGATTAATTACTTCTTTTAGAAAATATATAAAAGGTTTTAATGTTTTAGGTTGATTTTAATCAATTTGAAATATTGGGGCCTTTTTTTTAGGGATAAGTCGAAAGGAATTGACCAAAAGCAAAAAGCAAAAGGCAAAAGCCAAAAGGGAAAAGCCAAAAGGGTGGAGCAAGCTGCTTATTTCAATCTTAATTTGTATTATCCACAAGAGTGGCACTTATAACTTATCACTTAAAACCTACTACTTTTAACCAACAACCAACAACCAACAACTAGCAACCAACACCTACAACTCAATCTGTCGATCAATCTGCTGATCCAAGGAGATAAATGTTTCTGTTCTGGCCACACCTTTTATCGATTGAATATCATTGTTTAAAAGTGTCATTAAGTGTTCGTTATCGCGACACAATATTTTGATAAAAATGGCATAGTTTCCTGTGGTGTAGTGACTCTCAATAACCTCTGGTATTTCTTTCAGTCGTTTTACAGCAGAAGAATATTTACTGGCAGCATCTAAGAAAATCCCAACATAGGCCAATGTTTTATAACCAAGCGCTTTTGGGTTGATGATAAACTTAGAGCCAGCTAGTAATCCAGAAGCTTCCAATTTTCTTAAACGTTGGTGTATAGCGGCACCAGAAATCCCTATTTCACGAGCAATTCCAAGAATAGGTGTTCTTGCGTCGTTCATCAATCGTTTTAAAATAATCTTATCGATACCGTCAATATGTAATTTTTTATCTTTCATTGTATCAGTTTAGAAAGTAAATATAAAAAAATAGCGAATATGAAGAATCATATTCGCTATTTTTATTTATTATTTGTACTGTTATCCCTTTAAAGGTTTCAATTCAAAATCTTCCATAAATTTGGTGGTATAGTTACCAGCCACATATTCTGGGTGATCCATCAATTGTCTGTGAAAAGGGATGGTCGTTTTTACTCCTTCAATAATAAACTCGTCCAAAGCACGTCTCATTTTACTAATAGCTGCCTCTCTTGATTGAGCGGTTACAATTAATTTAGCAATCATAGAATCGTAGTTAGGCGGTATCGAATATCCTGAATATACGTGTGTGTCTATTCGCACTCCGTGTCCTCCAGGCGTATGCAAAGTAGTAATCTTTCCTGGCGATGGTCTAAAATCGTTGAAAGGATCCTCTGCATTAATTCTACATTCTATAGAGTGTAATTTAGGTAAGTAATTTTTTCCTGAGATTTTGATACCAGCAGCTACTTTAATTTGCTCTTCTATTAAATCATAGTCTATTACTTGTTCGGTAATTGGATGTTCTACTTGGATACGTGTATTCATTTCCATAAAGTAGAAGTTACGGTCTTTATCAACCAAAAACTCTACAGTACCTGCACCTTCATATTTAATGAATTCTGCAGCCTTTACAGCCGCTTCTCCCATTTTTTTACGTAAGGCAGTGGTCATAAATGGAGACGGAGCTTCCTCTGTCAATTTTTGATGACGACGTTGTACAGAGCAATCACGTTCAGATAAATGACAGGCTGTACCATTAGAATCTCCAATAATTTGAATTTCGATATGACGTGGCTCTTGAATAAGTTTCTCCATGTACATGTCGTTATTTCCAAAGCAAGCCATAGATTCTTGACGAGCAGCATCCCAAAGTTCTTCTAAGTCTTCTTTTTTCCAAACGGCACGCATTCCTTTTCCTCCTCCACCTGCAGATGCTTTTAACATTACAGGGTATTTCATTTCATCGGCTAATGCCAATGCATCTTCTACGGTTTCTAATAATCCAGTAGATCCTGGGATAATAGGTACGCCAGCAGCTTTCATTGTGTCACGGGCAGAAGCTTTGTCTCCCATACGGTCAATCATATCGGCGGTAGCGCCAATAAATTTAATTCCGTGATCTTCACAAAGTTTTGAAAACTTAGAGTTTTCGGCTAAAAAACCATATCCTGGGTGAATGGCATCTGCATTGGTTATTTCTGCCGCCGCAATAATATTTGACATTTTCAAATATGATTCGTTGCTAGGCGCAGGCCCAATACATACAGCTTCATCAGCAAATCTGATATGTAAACTATCGGCATCAGCAGTGGAATATACCGCTACTGTTTTGACACCCATTTCTTTACATGTTCTGATAATACGTAATGCTATTTCACCTCTATTGGCTATTAATATTTTTTTAAACATAATAGTAATTGTTTGTAAAAACGGACAAAAATTGAATGTATTTAAACATCATATTGTCTGTTTTAAGGTGAATAAACTAAGAAGGGTCTACTAAGAATAATGGTTGTCCAAATTCTACTGGACTTGAATCTTCCACTAAAATTTTAACGATTTTTCCTGTTACCTCGGCTTCAATTTCGTTGAATAATTTCATCGCCTCGATGATACAAACGATTGACTCTGGAGTTACGTTGTCTCCAACTTCAGAAAATAAAGGTTTGTCTGGGGATGGACGTCTGTAAAATGTTCCAATAATAGGAGAGGTGATGGTAATGTATTTAGACGACTCATCTGAACTATCAGTAGAAGCTGGTGCAGCTTCTGTAGCAGGGGGTGTAGCAGTAGGTGCTACTGCCATTGGCATTTGAGGAATACCTAATGGTGCTTGGTGTAAAATAGTTGTTTCAGTTTTGTCTGATCCTGTTCTTATAGTAATTTTAACATCTTCCATTTCAAGTTTGACTTCGCTTGCTCCAGATTTTGCTACAAATTTAATAAGATTTTGAATTTCTTTTAAATCCATTTTTAAAAGGTTTTAGTTGATAATTAGTTTTATAAACATGCCAAGCGTAGTGCACTTGGCATGTAATAGTATTTTTTACGAATTATAGGCCCATTTAAGGTAGATAGATCCCCAGCTGAATCCACCTCCAAAAGCAGCAAAAATAATGTTGTCTCCTTTTTTTAGTTGTGATTCATAATCAGCAATTAACATTGGTAATGTTGCTGATGTAGTGTTTCCATGGTTTTCAATATTCATCATCACCTTGGAAGGGTCTAATTTGATACGGCGTGCAGTGGCATCAATAATTCTCTTATTCGCTTGGTGCGCTGCTAACCATGAAACGTCTTCATTAGTTAAATTATTACGTTGTAATATTTTTTCACTAACATCTGCCATATTAAATACGGCATTTTTAAATACTGTTTGCCCATCTTGAAAAACAGTAGTTTCTCCTTTTGCTATGGCTTCTTCAGTAACAGGGTAGGAAGATCCTCCTGCTTTTACTTGTAAGAACTCACGTCCAATTCCATCAGAGCGTAAATACTCATCTTGTACTCCGTAGCCTTCTGTGTCAGCTTCGAAAAGTACAGCTCCTGCTCCATCTCCAAAAATAATACAAGTGGCACGGTCGTTATAGTCTATCATTGATGAGTTTTTATCTGCACCAATTAATAATACCTTTTTATACCTACCAGATTCTATAAATTTAGCGGCAGTTGACATTCCAAATAAGAAACTAGAACATGCAGAATCTAAATCAAAAGAAAAAGCATTGACAGCGCCTATTTCTGTAGCAGTATATGCAGCAGTAGAAGCGGCTTGCATATCGCGCGTAGCGGTAGCAACAATTACTAATTCGATTTCTTTAGGGTCTAATCCTTTTTTCTCAATAAGGTTTAATCCCGCTTTTATAGCAAGATAAGAAGTCCCTTTTCCTTCGCCTTTTAAGATGCGACGTTCTTTGATTCCGGTACGTGTTGTGATCCAATCATCATTGGTATCTACCATTGTTTCCAATACTTTGTTGCTTAATACAAAGTCTGGTATATATTTACCCACGGCTGTGATAGCAGCTGTAATTTTTGTCATAATTTATCTCTTTAATATCAGAAAATCAGGTTCAAAGTAATGAAATTTATTTTAGACTGTTCGCTAAAAATAACAATAATTCATTATGCGTACATAATAAATAAAAAAAGCCCTCATAATGAGGGCTTTTTTTATATTTGTGTAAACTGATTATGCTTCAACAACATTTTCAGCGTCAATTACAATTTGACCACGGTAGTATAACTTACCTTCGTGCCAGTGTGCACGGTGGAATAAATGCGCTTCACCAGTTGTTGGATCAACAGCAATTTGTGGTGTAGTTGCTTTGTAATGAGTTCTTCTTTTATTTCTTCTCTGTTTCGAGATTTTTCTTTTAGGATGTGCCATTAATCTGTATTTTTATCTGTTATTATCTCCTTTAATTTTTCCCACCGTGGGTCAACTTCGTTTGTTTTTTCTTCTACTTCTTGTGATTCACTTGTGTGAGTATCATAAGCATTTAATTTTTCTAATACGTCAGATTTTAGTGTGCCATCCTCAACTCCAGGGTGCACTCTCTTTGCCGGTATTGCCAATACAATCATTTCATAAATGTATTGAGAAATGTCTAGTTGGTAGTCTGAATAAGATAATATGAGTAACTCGTCGTTTTCATTATTAAACTCATCTCCAAACTTCACCAATAAAGGCATTTTTACTGCAATAGGTAAATCAAATAACTCATTTGTTACGTCGCAAGCAACGTTTATATCCCCTGAAATGTCGAAATCTAATTCGAACATTGTCGGTTTTTTAACAAATTTTACTGCAACAGTGATGTCGCAATCGTTAAAATCGTCATAGTTAAAAATATCAAAGAACGCTTTATTAATTTGATACTCAAATTGATGCTCTCCTTCTTTTAATCCTACATAAGGAATCACAAATTCTTTTAATGCTTTCATTAGAAACCAATTTGAGCGTGCAAAGATATGAATTTATTCAAACTTTAGTGCGCTGTTTTTAAAAAATATACGTTTTATGCCTTATTTTTTGTTTTTAAGGCATTTTTGGTCAGTGATTTATATTCATTTCTCGTTTTAAATACCTGAATAGCCGTAAAAACTGCTTCTTTAAAAGAGTTGGTATCTGCCTTGTTTTTTCCTGCTATTTCGTAGGCTGTTCCGTGGTCTGGCGAGGTTCTGATTTCGCTGAGTCCTGCGGTATAGTTTACACCATTGCCAAAGGACAAAGTTTTAAAAGGTGCCAGTCCTTGGTCGTGATACATGGCTAGTATTCCATCAAAGGATTCGTAGGTATTAGAACCGAAAAATCCGTCAGCCGCATAGGGACCATAGACTAGTTTTCCTGTTTTCTGAATTTCAGCTATGGTTGGACGTACAATCTCATCATCTTCTTTGCCTATTACGCCTTGATCACCACAATGTGGATTCAATCCTAAAATTGCAATCTTTGGACGTGGTATTCCAAAATCAGTGACAAGTGTTTTGTACATGATGTCCACTTTTTTCTGAATGAGTTCAGGTGTAATAGTACTGGCTATTTCAGAAATTGGAATATGTCCTGTTATCAATCCAACACGTAGTTTATTCGTCATTAAAATCATCAAGCTTTCGCCTTCTAATTTAGATTCTAAATACTCCGTATGTCCTGCAAAACTAAAGGCATCACTTTGAATATTGTCTTTATCTATAGGTGCTGTAACTAAAACATCAATTTCTTTTTCCGCCAATGCTTTGGTCGCTGCTTCAAGGGACTGAAATGCGTATTCTCCTGCCTTTTTATGTGCTGTTCCATGAGTAACTACGATGTCTTCCTTCCAAAGGTTTACAACGTTTAGTTTACCGTCTTGGCATTGCGATACCGATTTTGCACTGTTTACTTGTGCATTCCATGGCATGTTTTTCTTATAGGCTGATATGGCTTTTGCTGAAGCAAAAACTATAGGGGTGCAAAAGTCCATCATTCTTTTATCAGCAAATGTTTTTAGAATGATTTCCAATCCTATTCCATTTAAATCTCCAATAGAAATTCCTACTTTTATTTTATTCGTTTTCTCCATTAATCAACGTTATTATTGTACTTTTGATACACAAAAGTAATCAATAAAATTGATAAAAATATGTTTACAGGAATTATCGAGAGTATGGGGACGGTAAAAAATTTAGTTTGGGAGGGTGATAACCTTCATATTACCGTTTCATGTGGTTTTACGGATGCGTTAAAAATTGATCAAAGTGTAGCTCACAACGGGGTTTGTTTAACGATTGTTCATATAGAAAATGATGAATATACAGTAACAGCCATCAAAGAAACGATTAACAAAACTAATTTTAAATCTGTAGAAATTGGTTCAAAAATTAATTTGGAACGTGCCATGGTTTTAGGAGCGCGTTTGGATGGACATATCGTACAAGGACATGTGGATCAAACAGCTATTTGTACTGGAGTTAAAGAAGAAAACGGAAGTTGGTTTTTCTCTTTTAAATTTGAAGAGGGGCCTGAGAATATCACCATAGAAAAAGGATCAGTTACCGTAAATGGAACCAGTTTAACGGTGGTTAACTCTATAGGAAACACCTTTGATGTGGCTATTATTCCTTATACACACGAGCATACTAATTTCCATACTTTTAAAGAAGGTACAGAAGTTAATTTAGAGTTTGATGTGATTGGAAAATATGTAGCTAGATTAATGGAGAAAAGGAACTAGTTACAATAGAAGTGTCTTTTAAAAGAAGTCTTTAGTTATTATATCTTGATCATTGGAGATATAGAAACTATTATAAAAACAAAAAAACCTCGCTATTTGCGAGGTTTTTTTGTTGGGTAGCTACCTGTGGTTTTAAAACCTTAAGGTGGCACCTAATAAAAAGTTTGTAGTGGCTTGTGGATAATACCCAGCACCATGTATAGTGGTGGTTACGTCTGCTTCAGACCAAGTATCATCATAAGTGTAATAATACCCATTAGATACATATTTTACATTAAATATATTGTTAACCATGGCAGTTAACGTAATAGATTTAAAAATGCTTTTAGGATTAATTACATAAGAGGCTGTTAAATCATTTACAAAATAACTGTCTAATTTAGACTGCTCAGCACTAGTGTTTCCCATAAACTGTTCTCCTACATATTTAGAAAGTAAAGAGAACTGTACAGTTGCGGTAGGAGCATAGGTAAATGCATTTCCAACAATTACATCAGGTGAAAACGATAAATCAGTAGTTCCTAAGTTTGTAAGTTCACCGTCTAATTCTGTATGGAAATCGGTGTTTTTGTTGCTACTCAAGGCAAGGTTTGGCCTCCATGTAATAGTTTTAGATAGTTTTACTGCTGCATCAATTTCCAAACCTAATCTATAACTTGTCCCACTAGTTGCACGGATAGGAGATCCTGTATCATCTATAGCTCCTGTTAATACTAACTGGTTTTTATAAGACATATAATATCCATTCGTGTTTATTTGAACGTTTGCGATATTAAAACGGTGTCCCAATTCAAAATCGGTCAATTGCTCTGATTGGTCAATTCCGTTTTCAAAATCATTTCTGTTAGGTTCTTTATTCGCTCTAGCTACAGAGAAATAGAAACTATTGTCTTGGTCTAAGTCGTAGGTAATTCCAGCTTTTGGGTTTAAAAACGAAAAGTCTGCGTCTACGTTAATTGGATCACGGTCAGACGTCATTCCTTTGGTCTTGTAATTTACAAAACGCCCTTGAATATCACCATAAACAGAAAGTTGTTCGTTTAATTTATACGTTGCTTTTGCAAAAATATTATTATCTATTTTTTTAGCATCACTTTCATAATATCGATCTCTTAAGTTAGAACCTCCAGCATTTTGCGCCCAGATTACTTCTCCAAAATGATCTCCTTTATAGTTACTGTGAGAACCTCCAATGATCAAGTCTAAAGCGTCGTTTTTGTAGTTGGTATTGAAGTTTATCACGTAAAAATCATTGTCCAACCATCTGCGTCTTACTAAATCCGTTGTATCGATGGTTTCTCCTCCAATAGTAATAGGTGTAAAATCGTAGTCAGCAAAATCTTCTCCATCTTTAAATTGCTCGTAATACCCTTTTCCTTTCGTATAGTTCAATCCTAAGTTGGTAGACCAAGCATCCGAATAACGTTGATTCCAGTGGAATTGATAATGATCTTGTTGGTAATTATCAATTTCGTTTTCGTAAGTATATGGATTTTGTTTTCTGTCTTCTTCCATTTGTTCAGCAGTAATTCCATACCAAGCTTGGTAGGTTTTTTCATGTCCTCCAAAAGTCAATGCTTTGATCAAGGTGTTATCATCTACATAAGTAGCTTGTAAGAAATAAGATTTTAAATCACTCCAAGCACGATCTATATAACCATCAGAATCAATTTTAGACAAACGACCTGCAATTTCTATACGGTCATTTAGTAAACCAGTACTGAATTTCACCGAGTGTTTTTGCGTGTTATAAGAACCAAATGAACTGCTGATTTCACCATATGCTTCGTTAGAAACAGCATTGGTCAATACATTTAAACTAGCACCAAATGCTCCTGAACCGTTGGTAGAAGTTCCTACACCACGTTGCAATTGCATGCTTTCTGTAGAAGATGCAAAGTCAGGCATATTTACCCAATAAGTCCCTTGGCTTTCTGAATCGTTATAAGGAATTCCATTGATGGTAATGTTTACACGAGTAGCATCACTACCACGTACTCTAATTCCTGAATAACCAACTCCTGCACCAGCATCTGAAGTCGTTACTACAGACGGTAAAAAGTTTAATAAAGTAGGAATGTCTTGTCCTAAATTACGTTTTTCTAATTGTTTTTTGTTGATGTTGGAATAGGTAACAGGTGCGTTTCCTTTAACACGTACAGCACTTACTAATACTTCGTCTAAACTCTCTGTGTTTGCTGTTAAAACAAAGTCAAATACAGTGTTTTTAGACATGTTAATAGTCACCTCTTTTGTCGTGTAGCCCATATAGCTCACGGTAAGTTGATGTGCTCCCTTGTTTAATTGTAAACGGTAGTTTCCGTCTATATTGGCAGTAGTTCCTGACTGACTGTTACTTAAAATAACACTGGCTCCTGCCAACGCTTCATTGCTTTCATTCGTTACCTTTCCGGTAAGTTTGAAGGTTTGTGCATTTATGGTAAATGCTGATAAAAATAGTGCGACAAGCACTAAAAGTTGAGTTTGATGTCTCATTTAGTAAAAAATAAAACGATTAAAAAGAGATAATTAGTCGATGTGTGATAAATTATATCGGCCCTTAGTACTCGAAAGTACCTAGTCTTCCCTAAACAGCATTACCTGTTCTAGGTTCATTGGGTGTGATCTCAGCCTTGCGGCACCCCTTTATTGAGATAGGGCAAATGTAGAAACAATTTATTTAGCAAAATTGATTTTTATCAGAAAAAGTAATAATAGTTAATTCTTAACCGATAGATCGGATTTGTGCCGGTTCTGAGAATCACCGTTTTTCATGTGAAAATTTTGTAATTGAATAAAAATATTTCAAAATTTGAGAACCCATGTAAGCACTCGTTACACTCGTTCTCACATGAATTTATTTTAATCATACCCTTGAGGGTCTTTTTTGATTAAAAAATTTCATATTCGTTTCAAGTTTTTATAGTTCAAAATGATGTCGCATTTTTCACTTGTTCCAGTGTCTTCGGCTAGAATGAAATCTACTTCTTTTAAAACTTTTACAGCGCTAAAAGAAGCAGGTTTTCTAAATTCCCAACGGAGGTTGGTACTACCT
>Ga0209292_1001146_pt1 | contig 33010 bp, 20 predicted proteins | sample GOMGulsemesocosm_2_FD_184634 | JGI IMG/M metagenome (GOLD analysis project Ga0209292, IMG submission 184634) | Methane-oxidizing microbial communities from mesocosms in the Gulf of Mexico - GOM9C Gulf of Mexico (SPAdes) (version 2) | ecosystem: Environmental > Aquatic > Marine > Cold seeps... | reverse complement strand
TCAAACAATGAAACATAGGTTGCCTCAGGCGCAACAAAGCTCAGGCCAAACTTGGATTGCAGCTCCAGCTCATCATCCTTAATCATGGGGTTGGCCATGGCCAAGATAATACCGGTGGCATGAGTGTCATGCTTAAAACCAGGTGCCGTCACTTCACGGGTGACAGCACCACCACCAACCTGATCATTCTTCTCAAAGACACAGACACTCAATCCGGATTTTGCCAGATAGGCGGCTGTCGACAGGGAGTTGTGACCCGCTCCCACGACCAAGACATCGTATTCATTACTCATAGCAATCTCTCCTACCCATTTATTGTTTTGTAATCTCTAATTTGGTATTCAACACGGGTGCTTAACCCAGCATTCAATCCAAAAGAGCTTCTGGCTGCTGGATGACCTGGTTGAAGTAGCTCAAGAACTTTGCGGCGTCCGCGCCGTTAATTACACGGTGGTCGTAACTGAGGGAAAGCGGCAGGTGTAAACGCCACACCACCTCATCGTTATCGCCCCGGGTGGCTCGCCAAGCCGATTTGGTCGCCCCCAGAATGGCCACTTCCGGCGCATTGATAATGGGCGTAAACGCCAGACCGCCGAGGTTGCCAATGGAACTCAGGGTAAAGCTGCCGCCTTCCATTTTGTCCAGCGGCAGCCCCTTGTCTCGTGCTGCGCTCGCCAGAGCCGACAATTCATCGGCGATGGCAAAGACATCCTTGGTGTCACTGTCTTTAATAACCGGCACCAGCAAACCATTGGGCGTATCGACCGCCATGCCGATGTTATAAAATTTCTTCACAACAATTTTTTTCCCGGTCGAATCCAGTGAAGCATTGAACTTGGGAAACTCCTTAAGGCAGGCAACAATGGCTTTCACCACCAGCACCGGCAAACTCACCCGGGTTCGGCCCTCTTGCGCAACCAGAGATTTCCGATAGTCTTCCAAACGGGTGATATCCACCTCATCATGGTGGGTGACATGGGGAATCGTCGCCCAGTTTCGGGCCAAAATCTGCCCGCCAAAAAACTGAGCACGAGGCAGTTTCTGCACCTCGACCTCACCAAACAATGAGTGATCAATATCTTGCAGAGGTGGCAAGCCGGCAAAGTGATCAGCCATTTTTTTAGTAGAATTAGACATCTGATATCTCCAGGGTGCGGAAGCTTCCGCATTGAGCTAATTAATTTATTTCAGCCAGTAGGGTATCGACGGCATAGGTTTCGCCTTCTTCTGACTTCAACGAAATAACGCCGGATGCCGGTGACTCAATTTCCTGTACCGATTTATCGTTCTCAAGGGAGTAAATTACCTGCCCCTCTTCGACGCTATCACCGTCTTTCACCAGCCACTCAGAAATAACGCCTTCGCTCATGGCCATACCCAGCTTGGGTAAAATAACTTTTGTCGTCATCACACAACCTCAACAATAAATATTTTTTGTCCCGGGTGTTTAATCCGGGGCTATTAATCTTAAATTTTATTAATCCAGCGTCTTCTTGACGGCTTCAATAATGCCGTCAGGCGTAGGCAGGTGAGCGGCCTCCAGCACTTGCGCATAAGGAACCGCGTTAAAGCTACTGCCTACCCGTTGTACCGGTGCCTTCAACTGAGAGAACAACTCTTCGGTAATTCGTGAGGCGATCTCAGCCCCCACACCAAATGGGCGAACGGCTTCATGTACCACAACCGCACGCTGTGTTTTAGCAACGGAGTTGAGAATGGTTTCTGCATCAAACGGGGCAATGGTGCGCAGATCGATAACTTCCACGCTAACGCCATTCTCAGCCAGAATCTCAGCCGCCTGCATGGATTCCATCACCATGCGACCGTAGGTGATCAGGGTCACATCATTGCCCTCCTTTATCACATTAGCTTTACCCAGAGGTATCACTGTGCCCGGTACAGGCGCTTCACCCTTGGTCCAGTAGGTCGGCATGTTTTCAATAAACAGACAGGGGTCGTCGTCCTCGATACAGGCTCGAAGTAAGCCATAAGCCTCTGCTGGCGATGACGGAGTTACCACCTTCATACCTGCTACGTGGGCAAACCAGGCTTCCAGCATGTCAGTGTGCTGACCGCCAGCACCACCACCGGCACCGGTCATTGTGCGGATGGTAATTGGCACATTGGTCTGGCCGCCGGACATGTAACGTAACTTGGCCGCGTGGTTCACCACCTGATCCATGGCGACGGTCATAAAGTTCATTAGCATGATTTCAGCGACCGGGCGCTTGCCCACCAGTGAGGCGCCAATGGCGGCACCCATGATGGCTTCTTCGGCAATCGGCGTTGACTTCACGCGGTTGGTGCCAAACTTTGCGGACAGACCCTGGGATACCTTGACAACACCACCGCCCTCTTCGTCGGCGACATCTTCGCCTAACAAAAGAACGTTCTCGTCAGCTTCCATGGCGTCGGCAAGCGCCATATTGATGGCCTGTACATAATTCATTTTCTTCGCCATGGGTTAACCCTCCGCCAATACGTCTGTATTGAGTTCAGCAAGATCCGGCAGCGGACTCTGCTCTGCAAAAGCTATCGCTTCTTCGATCTCTTTGTTTACCGCGGCTTCAATTTCCGTCAGCTGCGCTTCATCGGCCAAGCCCTTGCTCAACAGTTGTTCGCGCAAAGCCGGTACCGGGTCTTTCGCCAGCGCCGCTTCTTTTTCACCCTCACCCCAATGCTCGTCTGGGTCACCGATCAAGTGCCCCATAAAGCGGAAGGTCATGGCTTCGATCAGGGTGGGCCCCTCACCGCGGCGGGCGCGATCAACCGCCTCTTTGGCTGCCTCCCACATGGCCACTGGATCATTGCCGTCGACCTTGATGCCCGGCATATTGTAGGACGCTGCACGATCGGCGATGCTGTCGACGGCGGTACCCTTTTCATAACGAGTGTGCTCGGCGATCAGGTTGTTCTGACACAGGAAGATCACCGGCAGTTTCCACAGCGACGCCATGTTCAGCGACTCGTGGAAGGCCCCAATGTTACTGGCGCCATCGCCGAAGGTCGCAACTGTGACGCGATCGTTACCGTCGATCTGTGATGCCCAAGCCAAACCGTTGGCAATCGGCATGCTGCCGCCGACGATACCGGTGGTGACCATGTTGCCCGTCTCTGGGTGAGTCACGTGCATCGGCCCGCCCTTACCCTTGCAGGTACCGTCAATACGACCGGCGTATTCAGCCCACAAAGCCTTCAGCGGAATACCCTTGGCGATCTGATCGTGGACACCACGATAGATGGTCACCATATAGTCTGCATCGGTGAGGTGGTTACAGAGGGCCGCCGGAATAATTTCCTGTCCGCGCGGAGAGTAGTAAATGCGAATACCCAGCTTGCCGGACATCATGGCCGCATGGAATTCCTCATCATTGCGGCGAATGCGATAAGCGCGGGTATAAATGTCCAGTAAATCGCTGGGACTTGGGGTTGAATCTGTCATTTTTTGACTTCCCGTTTTATAAAATAAAACTGATAACAATCAGCTTGCCGTCATGCCGCAATCAACGGCGAAGTGAGCACCGGTTACACCGGATGATTCTTCCGATGCGAAATAGATCACCGCATTAGCGACCTCTTCGCCCTCGACCAATCGACCCATTGGCTGACTAGCCAGCAAACCCGCCAGTTGCGCATCCGCATCCGCTGACATGGCCAGTAAATTCTCCACCATCGGCGTCATCACCACGCCCGGCAGAACTGCGTTACAGCGAATGGAGTATTTATTTTCCGCACAGCTCAGAGCAACCGACTTGGTAATGCTCAAAGCGGCAGATTTACTGGCCCCATAGGCCATGGTCCAAGCCGAGGTTTTCAGTGCCGTAGTGGACAAGACGTTCACCAGTGAGGCGGGCTTGCCCTGCGTCTTCATTTGCTCAATGGCATGTTTGCAACCGAGAAACACGCCACCTGCGTTGGTCATAATGGTGTTCTGGAAAAGTTCAAACGAAGTATTTTCAACATCACAAGGCGTCATCACGCCTGCATTATTGACCAGCACATCCAGGCCACCGAAGCACTCAACGACCGCAGAGATAGCATCAATCCACGACTGCTCATTGGACACATCGAGGCTGACGAACATTACCTTGCCATCAAGAGCGTCGCCGCCCAGAGAGTTTGCCACTGCCTGGCCGCGATCCTGGTTGCGACCAGCAACGGCAACTCTGGCACCCTCTTCCAGGCAACGACGCGCTATATCAACACCGATACCAGAGGTACCACCGGTAACCAAAACAACTTTATCTGCAAGCCTTGTCATATCGACGGTTTCCTTTATTTTTCAGACAATTGAATGTAGCGCTGCACGTGATATTCGGTGCTGCCAAACAACTTGCTATTGACCACAGAGCGCTTGAGGTAGTGACCTACTTTCAATTCGTCGGTGGTGGCGATACCACCATGAATCTGTACCGCGTAGTGTCCGACCAGTTTTGCACTCTGGTCCGCCTGCACCTTGGCGGCGGCGACAAAGGCAGAGGCATCGGCACTGGCATCGCGCAATTTGATGGCCGCCGCATACATCAGCGATCTCGCCAACTCTTTGGCCATACACATGTCGGCCATCATGTGTTGCAGCGCCTGAAATTTCCCAATCGCCACACCAAACTGTTTGCGGTCCTTACTGTACTCAACGGTGGTATCGACCAACACTTCCATGCCGCCAACCACTTCCGCAACGGCCGCCAGGGTCGCCTCATCCAGTACCGCCGCCAGGTTTGTTTGCGCCTGCTCACCGGAAAAAAGCAGCGCCTGCTCAGGCACCTGCACATCCTGCATTTCAACTTCAGCGGCAACGCGTCCATCAGAGGTGGTGTAGGTTTTCAGCTGCAGGCCATCGCTATTGGCTGGCAGCAGGAATACCGCCAGGCTGGCTTTCTCATTGGCACTGTTATTGTCGATATTCGCGCTCACCAGCAGGTAATCCGCTGAGTCGGCGTTATACACCAGCGATTTACAGCCATCGATGCTGTACTTGTCAGCCTCCTGGGTTGCCGTGGCGGCGATATTATTCAGACCTTCACGGTGCGCACCTTCATAGTGGGCAAGGGCCAGCTGCAGGGAGCCTTCCATAAGCTGATTAATCAGCTCACCGCGAGTGTCCAGATTTGACGCCTGCAACAACTTTCCACCTAGAAGCACGGTCTGCATAAACGGCTCAACCGACAGGTGACGGCCCAGCTCTTCAAATAACATCATGGTGTCAACGGCGCTGCCGCCAAAGCCACCCACCTCCTCGGAGAAAAGTAAATACATCCAGCCCAACTCTGCCTGCTGCTGCCAAATATCGTGACTGAAGGAGTCGGCGGCGTGAACAATTTTTTGGCGACTTTCAAAATCGTAATTGTCTGACAAGTATTTCTTGACCGAGGATTGAAAGGCCAATTGGTCGTCTTTGTAGCTAAAGTTCATGATCAATCGCTTCCTTAAAGACCCAGTACCAGCTTGGCAATAATATTGCGCTGAATTTGTGCCGTGCCACCGTAAATGGTTGAGGCACGATTGTTCATGTAATAGTTCATAACAGGCGCACCCAGCTCGGAACCGATAAATTCACCGTTATAACTCGGCGCCAGCGTTTCGTTCATATGCACACCCAAATAGGCACCCCGGGCATCCAGAGCCAACTCATCGAGCTTCTGGCTCAACTCGGTAGCGACAATTTTCTGCATGGAAGAAAGAGCACCAGAGTTACCGGTTTTCGCATCGCACTGATTGCGACACTCGAGGTACTGCAGCGCCAGACCCTCAATCTCAAGGCGCGCCAGCTTGTCCGCATAGACAGGATCCTGCAGGTAGGGCTGGCCCGGCCTTACTTGCTGCTCTTGCGCCAACGCCTTGATGGACGCCAACTGCTTCTTGATGCCCGGGTAGTGACCGCCGCCGCCACGCTCAAATTCGAGCAGGTATTTTGCCACCTCCCAACCCTGGTTTTCTTCACCGACCAGATTGGTTTTTGGCACACGAACGTCATCAAAGAAGACTTGGCACTGCTCCACCTCTCCATCAATGGAAACTATCTCATCAACAGTGATTCCCGGAGCATCCAGATCAACCAACAGGAAGCTGATGCCCGCCTGAGGTTTACACTCGGTGTCGGTTTTCACCAGGCAGAATATTTTGTTGGCGTGCTGCGCATAGCTGGTCCAGATCTTGGAACCGTTGACAATATAATCGTCGCCATCGGCAATCGCACGGGTCTTCAGGGAAGCCAGATCAGAGCCCGAACCCGGCTCAGAATAACCCTGACACCAGATATCATCACCGGAAAGCAAGCGTGGCAAGAGTTCTTGCTTCTGCTCTTCGCTGCCATACTTGAGCATCATCGGGCCCAGCATCATCAGCCCCATAGGTATCAGACTGGGGAAACCCGCCAATTTAATTTCTTCGTCCAATATAGACTTCTGTTCTTGCGTCCAACCTGATCCGCCATTTTTTTCAGGCCAGGTAGGCACCAACCATCCCTGTTTCAATAAAACACCTTGCCACTCCACTACCGTCTCAAAATCTGGAAAGACGCTGGTCGCCCTGGCTCCAGCGTTCAGCAGGCGCGGGGTTTTCACGCCCTCCAAAAAGACCCGTACCTCCTCGCGAAAGGCCTGCAATTCCTGACTTACCGATAATTCCACAAAACTCTCCCACAGCAAAAGGACATCATTTTTTTGTAATCAGAAGCTCCTAGTGCGCCATGTGTTTTTAACGCTAGGTTCACTTTGTTTGCTTCAGAAAAACTCTAGCGAGTAAATATAATGTCCATTTCCAGAGGCTTTATCCATAGCAAAAGCGCCGCATTAATCCCTACCCAGCAACACCACAAGTCATTGATTTTATAGTGTTTTATTTTCATCAAATGTTTTTTTAATTAAGCGGTCACATTTATATATCTACTTGAAAAAATATTGATGCAGATCAATCCAGTTGCCCATAGCCACGGCCTAGCCTACCAGCAGAAATTATTGATTAGAGTTTGCAGTAAGGGGGGGGGAGGAACACAGTCGCCATCAACAATCACTAAACCAGGAAACAGACTAAAGAAGCTAATGGTTTCCAGTAAAAAATCGGGATACTTACGACTCAAGCCAATCCGATACACATCCACAGATTCTTTCGAAGCTCTATAAAAGTACCTGTGGGTAAAACTTGGACTGGCGACACTGTATCGATTAAGTGACGAAGAGCTCTGCGTTACTGACGAGGAACCGGGCAGTCTCGATTTCGTTTTAGATCTGCATACAAGCAAGATTCCACACACTCAGGCTGACTTATAAGCCGCAGCCATGACGGTAAAGACGGATTGATTTCGGCACTCACCAGGACAGCCGAATCTTATAAAATCATCAAATAATTGACAAAAAATCGGCAAATGCATAGGAGTATACTAGAAGCACCAGGTCTGACACTTCTGATTTATGGACTTAAAAAGTCCGTTATCAAAGAGCATACTTATGAACGAGCCCTTCGAGAAAAATATTGCTATCTAGCGGGCTTTATGAAACTTACAACGGAATCACAACTGGAAAATAAAACGATAAACTTGATATTATTATCTTCCACACTGACAAAGATACCTATGCCATTCAAATCCTGCGCAGCCACTTGAAATGCACGCTGAGCAGCGAAAAATTATAAGGCTAGGGTATTTACTGCCCACACGCTGTCGGAAAATTTTTATGGAAACTGGAAAAGCCACGGCGCCGCTCAGCTGGTGCGCAAAAAGCATACCCCCGTATCAACAACATCAATACCGGCACGATGCGAGGCGAGAGGCTTCAGAAGATTGTCAAATGCCCGCCCCACCGCAAGACGGACGCAATGAAAAAACAACATATTGTCTTTTCTTGCCGTTTAGCCTCGGCTGGATTCAATAGCTGTTTCACTCAGCCACCTCAACCCTCACCAGTTGACCGAGATTTTTATTGGGAAGCCACACGGTAATTCGATCAGCATTGTTGTCGACAACGACTTTTCGCGCGTCGTAGGTAACAGGCATGAGGTATTGCACCACATCACCCGTTGCGGGATTTAATCGCAACAAACGATCTGAACCAACACTGGAAATCCAGATTTTTCCGGTGCGGTCTGGGCGTGCATAGTAGGGTGAGATGTACTTGGGTTGTATGTCGTATTCTTTGATCTCATCGGTCTCTAGGTCGATGTATCCGACCTTGTCGGCAAAGAACTCGCCGAACCAAAAGCGGTTTTTCTCATCTCGGTAACCGCGGCGTGGGTAGGCATGTGGTGTGGGCGTGGGGATCAGCCGCACCTTACCGCCTGAATCTGTACGGGCAATCGCCGAGGCCTCCGGCACGGTACACAAAAAATTGCCATCCATGTCCTGATCCATCATGTAGCAATAGTTCAGCTGGCCGACGCGGTCCACATCCTTGGGACTTTCCCAGCGATCAAACAGGTTGATCCCGGCACCCAGCTCGCCATTTTTGGTGTCGAGACGAAAGGCGTGTTCGTGCAGTTTGTCGCCATCGGGCGGCGTAGTGATGGCGGTGGCCCAGAGGGCTTCGTTCTCTGCGCGGATGGGGCTGAGGAAGGGGTTTTTCCAAATAACCGGCAGGTCAAAGGTATCCCATTGCTGACTTTTCGGGTCGAACACAGCGTGCTTGTTACCACCAATCGCAACCCAAATTTTATCACTGGCATCCACCTGAATATCCTGCACACCCACTAGGCGAGCAGCGCCTTCAACAGCGGGTAAAAAATTAGGCGCAGGCCATTCTGAAAACTCACCACTGCGCGGGTCGAGCTTACCAATAAAATCCCAACCGGTATTGCCGTACCAAACATTGCCATTTGAATCGACATCCAAATCGTGGATCACACTGGGCTGGCGCGGAATCGGGAAGACGGTAACCACCGCCTCAGTGGCCTCACCCGTCGGCAGCGGCAGGGTTTGCAGAGGGTAGTCCCAACTGGCTTTGGGTGTGTTCATGTTACCCTGGCTGGGGCTCAAATTAATGCTGGCCAGGTAGTCGGCTATGTCGCTGGCCTGACGCCCGTACCAGATCATGCCGTCCAGCGGTTGCGGGCGGCGCACAACATGAATTAAATCCGCCGACGAGTGGTCGGTTTCATAGGTGTGCATACGCTGTATTACATGGCGGAAGCTCTCGCTGGTGTGCGGCGAGCGCGCGACCCGCTCAAGGGTGTGGCAAAAGCCACAGTTGACCATGTTGCGCACCAGAAGGTCTTTTTCAGTGTCGCTGCCGGGAAAACTTCTAACCCAATCCAATGTGGTGAGCTGGGCCGCCAAGCGCTGTGGATCGGTTACAGGGGCAAGCGACAAGTCGAGTGTGGCCTGTGTACGCTCGCGGACAGTAACACTTTTCGCGATCTTAGATGCCGCATCACTTAACTCGAAGCCTGCGGCTCGCACACTAAGGCTGTATTGCCCCGGCTTAAGTCGGTCGCGGTTGAATTGAAACTGACCTGCGGCATTGGTGCTAACGGCGATCAACACGGTTTCGCCTTGGGCTTTGGCGATGACCAGCACGCCCTCCATCGCCCCCTCTGTTTTCGATGAAACAGTGCCCACCAGCCCATATGCTGAAGGTTCGCTTGTAGCTAATACTGACGTATGCAGCGAAGCAGAAAACATAATCAATAGGAGTTTGGCTAGTAAATGCTTTACTGCAAAGCCATTGAAGGCACCTGTAACGTACAAGCGGAATTGGGGTAGGTTCAAGCCAATGATCATAATGAACACTCTTAACTGTTATATTTTAGTAATGCCGCTGACCCACAAATAGATCGTGTTTTAATACCGCGTGCTTCACTAGCCTAATTAAAACACGGTGCAAACCCAATATTGATTGAGCGGTTCTGAGCCGTCAAGTCAGCCCGCACAGACTCTCGACTTACACGCCCTCCTTTTACGTCTTCAGAGCATTTATCATTGCCCGTTACCCTTACCCCAATCAAACATAGGCCGCTAAGTTATCAGCCCCTTGATACCCTGAGAGGTGATCTAATCACTGATGTCGAATTTGAGTAGAATGCTTTACCTAGACGCTCTTGCTCCAATGCTAATATTGAACTCAGCACCGAGCTAAGTCTAGACTGCAGCGGTCGCATTTTCTGCGGGTTAAAACGGTATTCAATAATGGACAAACACTATTGCATATAGCGGATAAACGATCCCTTAAGAGCTATTGCGACCATTAGTAGACCCGCCCTAAGCCATTCGTCGTGTCGCGCTATATTCAAACGGTCACATTCCTAGCTTCTTGATTAACAAACCTACCCATATTGACGATATTGCATTTAGTGCCGTCCGAGTCAGTTAAAACCATAACAACGATTATTTATTGAGAAACCGAGTTTAAATCATAAGTAGAGCGCACAGCTTGTTGACTCCGATAGCAGATCACTCCATCGATGGGGCCCTCTCTCCATCCGGCTAGGTCGATGAAGGCCACTGCAGAAGAACTACCAACACGGTTCGAAAAAACCCTCAAGAATATAGTCGAGCCGCTTAAGCCTTAACCCTGCAATCAATGCGGGCTATACTAAGCGTTAAAGGGCTAATTGGATCTCATCTATGAACGACCACTCCCCCCCCGGGCCGGACCAACTTCGTAAGCACCCCAAGCAATCTCGCTCCATCGCCCTACTTGAAGCACTGAAAACGGCTTGCATCCAGATTCTTGAAACCGAAGGCAGTGAAGCCCTTACACTCTCTAAACTCTGCAAGGTGTCGGGTGCTGCAAGAGGTAGCATCTATCAGTATGTTCCTAATGTTGAAGCACTGCTGGCGTTAATCTACGAAGACCGCATCCTCGAGTTTGTCGAGAAACGCACCCTCCTAACTCAGGAACTGCTGGACTCGAAATCGTTGGAAGACATCACCTTTGGGATTATTGATGACACCATTTTTTTCTTAGCGACACTTTATGATTTGGAACCCAATTTCTTCCGTCAATTTCCCAGCTACTTTGAGTTATACCCCTGGTTCGACAAGCTCTTTAATACGGAAGGTGGCATGGAAAAAATAATATTTCCGATACTGGAGAAACACAGTACAAATCTGAGCCAGCGTGACAAGCGCCTACGAACTCATATTTTTCTGGCAACCTTCAATGCCGCCATTCGCTCGGTTGTCACCACAGAGCCAGACCTGATTAAAAAGCCTGAGTACAGCGAGATGATTTGTAACATGGCACTGGCTATTTTTAAATCACCCGTAGAAACTGGCGACGAATACCCCAGCATGCTGTAAGTGCCAAATAGCTAAGCAGCACTGCGACCCAGAAGAACAGCGCCAAGAAAATATTCCTCGTGAAAGATTTACCCTAAATACATATGGAAAGGACATAAAAGAAGCGGGATAAAAGGGCATTCGAATATGCCCAATGACAGACTCAAAACTGGGTACCCTAGTTAAGTAAGTTCTTAACCACACGGAGGGAATAAATTACTCTTCAAACAATGTTTTAAGATCAATAATAGCCTCACCAAACCCCGCTTTAATCCCTGCACAATGTTAGTGGCTGAAGCTACGGAACCCATCAGGCCTACCCCTTGGCTAACCCAATAGGTCACGGACAACTGGTCGGCCCACATGTCGGTGGAGGCTTAACACTCGGCCTTTAGTGCGTGATATTTCAACATGCCATTAACCGCCATGGAAACCGCAAAGGTTTTCAGCTTTTGCCGGCGACCGCCACCGGCGCCCGATTTACCTATTTCGAGGTCGCCGCTCTTCACCAATGCAGAAATTTCGTCATCGGATAGGCCCAACAATTCGGCCGCCAGCTCTCGGGTGTGCTCGGCGCGAGCCGGGGCCCGCTCAATTTTCGGTGGCGGCAGAGTCTCACTAAAGGCGACAGGTCCGTTTTCGGTTTCAAGCGGCCGGCCGGCGGACGGTTGATTGAGCACACGGAAGAAGTTGCGCGCCTGGTAGTGGGGGTTCTGAATAAATTCACTCAACCTCAGCATATTACCCGCGGGCACCCCCTGCGCCTGACACTGGGCCATGGCGACGGAAGGTGACAAGCCGGCGCACCACTCGGTCACTAACGCTTCCAGTGAATCGCGGTTGGCCAGGCGGCCGGCGGCAGAGGTATAGTCGGCATTGCCCGCCAAGTCCTCTCGGCCCATGGCCCGACACAGGCCCTGCCACTGCTCATCGCTGGAGACCGCCAGCACACACCACTCGTCATCACCTGCGCAGGGAAACACGGAGTTAGGCGCATCAAATTCGTTTTGATTGCCCTTGGCTACCATGCTACCCGGCTCGACCGATTCGCGCAGGAATTCAGTCGCCAGCACATTCATGATGCACTCGGCCTGGGACAGATCAACAAAGCCACCGACACCCGTTTTCTTGCGCTCGATCAGTTTCGCCAAAATGGCGGTGGCACTCACCCGCGCGACAAAATGATCGGGATAGATGGTGACACTGTCACCATAGCCATCTTCCTGGTCAGGATAGCGCCAGAGGCTACTCAGCGAGGTACTGGCGCGCACCAGTGGGCCGTAACCCATGGTTTTTGCCAGCGGGCCATCACTGCCCATGGCGCTGCTTTCGGCGCAGATAACACCCGGGTTGATGGCTTTTAGATCATCGTAACCAATACCCAGCGATTGCATGGTGCCCGGCTTGAAATTAGAGACAACCACATCGGCCTTCGCCGCCAGTTGTTTAAAGATCTCTATGCCCTTGTCGGTGCGCAGGTTAAGGCCGAAAGATTTTTTACCGCGCGAACCCTGAGAGAACGGGATGGGCACCGGGTTGCCATCGAAGGCTTGACGCAAGCCATCACCGAAGGCCTGGTTTTCAACCTTGATCACCTTGGCGCCCTGATCGGCAAACAGTCGCCCCAGCTCGGCGCCCGCGACTATAACGCCCAGATCCAGTACCAACAGGCCCTCCAGTGGGCGCCGCGCAATAGACTCGCTGCTGTATTTCGCCGCCGTCTTCTTCGCTCGGCCCAACAGCTCTGTATTGTCTTGCCCTATCTTCGGCGCTGGTCTACGGATACCCACACGCTTACCGTCCATACACAAATAGCCTGACGGTGCCCGACCCGATCCATTGGCCAGCTCGATATCAGTAAAGAAATCGCGGGCCGCATAGTGTTGATCGTCAAACAGCTCCGCCGGGCAGGCGACAGAGGCAATGGGAATGCCTCGCTTGCGACCCTCGGCGACGAGATGGGCGCGCGTGCCGCTCGCCAGCAGCTGGCCAATCGTGGCGTTAATTGGCCCAATATTCATCAAGCGAGTCGGCACTTTTGCATATTTTGGGTGGGTAAATGCGTGATCAGGGCCGAGCCATTTGGACATAGCTTGCCACTGCCGCGGGTTTAAAACACAAACCCGCACATAGCCATCGGCACATTTAAACACCGGGTACATTAACCCCAGTGGCGGCAGCTTGCCGGGCACATACTCAATCACCGGGCGGCCGTGCAACGCGACTTCCACCGCAGTGCGTCCCGCTGCGGCGCTGCCCGTCGCGCCCACGCCCGGATCCAAAATTTGCGCCACCGTATCGTTGATCGAATAATCCAGGAGATCACCCTGACCGGTATGCAAACGCTGCCAGTAGGCTAACAACGCCACCCAACTCGCCTGCACCGCGGCGGTTTCCATTGCCAGTTCACCAGGCGGCAGCAGTGGATCCCTGCCGTCAATGCCAGAGCGCGACAGCACCCCCCCCATGGCAATGTGTACCGCGTCTGTGGCGGTGAAGTCCTTATAGGGGCCCTGCAGGCCAAAATCGGTAATCGACAGCACGATCAGCTCAGGTTTAACAGACCTCAGTTTTACAACCGACAAGTCCAGTGACTCAAGGTAGCCAGCAGCACTGCCATCCAAGAGCAGATCCGCACTGGCCACTAGTTGCAAGAATTGCTGCTTGCCGGCCTGCTGGGTCAGGTCTAAAGCAACACTGAGTTTGTTGGCATTGTGGGTGGCAAAATACAGGCTTTCACCCAGGCTCAGCGGCGCTCGCTGGCGCGACGACATACCCTCGGGGGGCTCAACCAGGATAACCTCGGCGCCCAGGTCGGCCAATTGGCGCCCACAGCTCTGACCTATCCGATCACAGAGATCCAACACACGCATACCCGCAAGGGGCAGCATCACCTCTTTATGTTGTAACGCTTTAGAAGGCATAACATCGCTCCAAAACTCAAAATATTATAATTATTGTTCGAACCTGTGGCCCTTATCGACCGGACCATTTTGGCTTGCGTTTTTGCGCAAAGGCTTTTGGCCCTTCCATAAAGTCTTCAGACGTGAGCAGCTTGTCGATGGTTTTTGGCATACCACTCACAGCATCATCCAACGAGCTGTGTACACTGGTTTCTGCCAGTAGCTCCATGGTCAGACGAATGGACGTCGGCGAATTTTGACAGAGTAATTGTGCGTATTCACGGGCCGCATCCATGACGCCGCCGCCGACCACCACCTGATTCACAAAACCCAACGCTTCTGCTTTTGCCGCGCTGATTTGCTTGCCGCTTATCAACAGATCCATTGCCTGTTTCAGTGGGATCTGGCGAGCCAATCGCTGGATGCCACCGGCGCCGGCGATCAAACCCACTTTTACTTCCGGCAGGCCAAACACGGCATGCTCCGCCGCAATGATAATGTCGCAGGCCAGTGCTATCTCCATACCGCCGCCCATGGCAAAACCATTGACCGCGGCAATCACCGGTTTGTTGCGACGGCGACGGGTCAAGCCGGCAAAGCCCGATTTCGGTATCCACTGAGGCTTGCCACTGGCGGAATACTTCAGGTCATTGCCGGTGCAAAAGGCCTTGTCGCCGGCCCCACTTATAATCGCCACCCAAAGTTTTTCATCCTGATCAAAAACATCAAAGATCTCGGCCAGCTCCTCGTGGGCAAATGGGTGCAGTGAGTTCAAGGCCTCGGGGCGATTGATGGTCACTTCCAACACATGGCCCTGGCGCTTCGCCGAACAGAATTCGTAGTCGTTGCGCAGCGACGTCACTTTGGGCGGCAGGTGTGCCAGCATGCTCTCTTTGCTCAGGGTCACACGGTTGCCGCGGCCAATGGAGTCAACCACTATGCGCTGGCCCACCATGTCCTTAGTCAGCAGGCTTTCCAGTAGCTCCCTGTCATTCTCGAAGTTATTGGCAATAAAACGCTCACCATTTTTTTCGAGTCGGCCAATGACAATGGCGAAAAGTGGCATGCCACGAGCAAACTGCACCGTGTAGGATTCGATGATGGCATCGCCCTGAGGGTCACTGCAGATTTCAACCGCTGTGCGCTCGTCCAGCTGTGCCTGCAACCCGCTCGAATCACACTTCTGCCAGCCGGGCATGCAGGAATAGACGCCGACCGAGTGCTTGTGCATGACGCCACCATTGGCACCGACCAGTCCATAACTCTTAGGCGCGCCGCGAAGGCCGCGCACGACCGAGGCAATGCCGTGCATGGAGTAGTTATTGCCCGGACCACCAAAGAACGGCAGACCACCGGTTTGCGTCAATAACTTATCGCTCTTCTCCAACCCCAGAGCGACTTGCGCCTCGGCCACCACAATCGGGAAACAGCTGTAAACATCCATCACCTCCAGCTGTTCACCGCTGATGCCTGTCTGCTTGAGCACCTGCTGATAAGCCAAAGTCAGGGCTTTGGATTCGCCCAGGTCTTCACGCTCCAACAACGGTTGCTCGACTGTGTCGGCGTAAGCGTGCAGATAGACCCACTTGCTCTCGTCGATGCCCAGCTCTTTGGCCTTGCCCACCGTGGTCATTAACACGGCGGCTGCCTGGTTAACACCGTCTTTGGCCACCATAGCCTTGGTGTAGGGGAAGGCCACATAGCCATTTTTCTCCGTGGGTGTGGCTATCTCTTCTGCCGTGTAGCTCTGCTGGAACATGGCATTAGGGTTGTTGGCCGCCACCTGGGAGAAGGGGGCCAGCTGCTCGGCCATCTCTCGACCGTAGCTGGCCAGACCTTTGCCTTGTTTGGCGCGGCGGGCCATCTCACACAACGCATAGGAAGCCGGGGCCATCATCAACTGATGCCTCATCTGCTCAAAGGACAACATGCCCTCCATACCCAGGCCTTTATCCTCCAGCTCGCCATCCACTGTCTCAGCCCAATCCAGCGGCGTTTGGGTTCTCATTGCCGCCTTGGTGCTGGCGATCACTTCGGCACCGGCTAGCAGCACCATGCTCGCCGCACCTGCGGCGAGCTTTTCACTCCACTCATTCACCAGCTGCTGCGGGGTATTACCACCGACAGTACAGTAGATGGCTTGTTGCGGGCTTGCACCAATGCGCTGAGCAATCGAGCGTGGCATATTGTTGCTGCGGCCGAAGGGCATGGGCCACATGGGGGTACTGTCCGGGAAGGTACGGGTGGCGGCGACCACGTCAATTTCAGGCGCTAGGCGCTCAACATCAAGCGCATCTTGCAGCGCCAATACTGCTGCCTTACCGGCCAAAGCTTGTGCCGAAGAGGCCTCGCTCAAATTTTCTGTCAGCGGTTCAACAACCTCTGCAACCCCTACCAGTATCGGGGTATTATTCTCAACAGCCATCCGGAATTTCCCTTAAGATAATCTTGTATAAATATTAAATAGATGTAAGAAAAATATTCTTACATACAATGAACGATCCAACACAAGGCCCTTCAAGGGTTTATCACCTCTCCAGACAGACACAACAAAACTGAACAAGTTACCCTCTGACCGACTTTAAACTCTTCACATAAGACAGAACCCGAAGCGTCAAGACCAACAACCCAAAAGTGAAATACACTAGATGAATCGCTGTCGCTTGATCACTGAAATCCATCTCGACACAGCTCACCCATATCGCCAACCAAAAATACCAGGCACCAAAAAGATGCAACCAGTGCCAATGTTCATGACGTATTCGACGCCGCACGGGGAAAAATTAGCTGATGGTCAACGCGATCAATACGACATGGCTGACCATTCGTAAAAACAAATAACTCGCCTTGTGCATTTCCTCCCAGTAATACATGGGATAAAGCGTCAAAAGCACAACAATGAATACAAACTGTCAGACAAACCAGCCTCAATCGCAACGGCTGTCAGCGAGGTAATCAGAGTAAACAACGGCCAACCATTCAAGGCGCCACACTGAAACAACTCAGCTCTTATATCACTTAATCATGGACTCAATAATTTTTATTTTTCGAACGCTGTAAGGTGGCCTCATCATCTTGCCCAAGCTAAACAAACCCTGCCTATACACCGCTTTGCTGTGACTAAACTGAAGAAAACCATGATGGCCGTGATAGGCACCCATGCCGCTATTACCAACACCTGCCAAGGGTAAATCGGGGCAGGCCACATGCTGCGCGCAGTCATTGATGGTGACACCACCAGAGGTCGTGCGCTGACACAGGTTTTCAATTTCGTATTTGTCTTTGCCAAAATAGTAGAGCGCCAGGGGGCGGGGTTTATTATTAATAAAATCAATAACCTGATCCAACGACTGATAGGTTTTTATCGACAACATCGGGCCAAAGACTTCTTCTTGCATAATCAATGCATCGTCGTCTGGCTCTACCGCCAACACAAAAGGCAGCTTGTGTTTTTGCGGGCAGTCGAAAGATTCCTTGGCCGGGTTAAAAACGACTGTACGGTTATTTCGCGTTTCCAAGTCATCGAGATAATTTTTCAAGCGACGCCAGTGGCGCTCATTTATCACCGCTGTGTGCTCTGGATTATCCAGCAGCGATGAGTAAGATTTTTCTAAAACATGACGCGCTTCCTGAATAAACTCTTCAACCTTACCCTCAGGCAAAAATATATAGTCGGGAGTTAGGCACAACTGCCCGCTGTTAAGTGTTTTAGTACCGATAACTCGGTCAGCGACCATTTTGAGGTCTGCAGAGGTTCCGGCTACCACCGGACACTTACCACCTAGCTCCAGAGTCAATGGTACTAGGTTCTCTGCCGCCGAGCGCATCACATGTTTTGCGATTTCCGGGCCACCCGTAAAAACTAAGTGATCAAAAGGCAGTTGACTAAACGCTTGGGCGACATCCACGCCGCCAGTCGCTACGGCCATTTCAGCCGGGTCGTAGGCACTTGCTACCATCTCCTCAATCAATGCCGATGTTTGCGGGGTTGCCTCCGACGGTTTCAACATCACCCGATTGCCTGCTGCTAGAGCACCAATCGCAGGTGAAAATGCCAGGTGAACAGGGAAGTTCCAGGGTGAGATATTACCCACCACCCCTAGAGGTTGAAACTGCAGCTCAGATCGGCCACCACTCACGCCCATAAACCAGGGAGTTTTTCGACGTTGAGGTTTCATCCAGCGGCGAATTTTTCCCCGCGTCTCATTGACTTCCATAACAGTACTGAGCACGTCGGTTGCCAATGACTGCCCCTGCGGTCGACTGCCAAAATCCGCCTCCAGCGCCTCTACAATCTGGCGCTTGTAGCGCACGTGAATATCTTTGATCCGGTCGATGCGATCAATTCGGGTTTTCGCGCTGGGAAAGCCATCATTCAAAAACGCCTTACGCTGGGTTTCCAACATCGCTTGCAGTGCAGTTTCATTCGTACTCATTTTTACAACGCCTTTTTTACTGCACTACAATTACGCTCTAGAAGCCATCGCCGCTTTGAAATTAATCAACATCGCTACCATTACAACGGGCAGTAGCAAAACAGTGCTACCAAAATAAACCTCAATATCTGTTGGCGCTATTTCGCCAAACAGAAAAACCGCCATAACAAGCTGATAGGCAACACCAAAAATTCCTAGGGACACCGCCGTTACTTTCGCTGTCTTGTTTTGACCAAACAAAGGCACCGCTACCAGCAAGGCAAAGAGCGAATAAAGCCAGAACCCCAGATAGTCAAACGAGGTGTACAAGGAAAACGGAATCGAGACATTCAATACCATCAAAAGTGAATCGGCCATCTCTGCGCCTATCGCACCGGTCGTGATGGTGTTAGCCAGCACAGGTATGGTCCAAACTGCCATGAATTTGGGAATAATAAAGGCTACAACCGACAGCAAAACCACCATTGCAGCTAGAATGGCGCGTAAGGGGTTATTGCCAGCGACTTTCCAGGCGATAGCAAAAAACAAACCCGACAAGCTAAGCATCGCGGCAATCTGATTAACCCAAGCGGCGATAAAAGCACCCGCATTAGCGCTCAACCATGCCACACGTTCGGTGTGCTCCGCGGCATAACCACCGGGTACGTCCAGAGGCAAAAACGCTGCGATAACACTCGTCGCAAACGCAATAATGATCGACCAAAAGCCTAACCTGTTAATTTGGTAATCGAGTGAAGTAGTAGCGCTCATTTTCTATCTCCGTACTGGTATCAATAAATTTAAGTAATTATTCACAGGTATTCACTCCCTCGTAGATCTTTCACCAACGTCGATAGCAACACCAAACCACACATGTCATCCGACATGCCAATCACGAAAGTACAGCATGTCGACTGACATGTAAAGATATCTCTCAGCAATACATAAGTGACTGGCTACTGACCCTCTCCCCCCCTGCCCAAAGAGTTGACATGTCGGTCGACATGCCACAACATGTCGCATGACATGCTTCGGATGAAAAGCTCGTGTGCACCCAAGAAGAGCACCGGTATTAAGCAAGAAATATTCATAACAATAATTCAACAAGCTACGACAACTGATTAGCAGGAGAAACCATGCAGGGTTCTATCGCACAGATCCTGACGGATACGGCAGCAAAAGATGCAGGCAAGACAGCCTTAATTATTGGCGAGCAACACTTTAGTTATGCGCGCCTGGAAGCCTTATCCAACCGGGTGGCCAATAGTCTGGTTGCCATGGGCATAGTGCCCGGCGATCGCGTCACACTCTACGGCGCCAATGCCTGGGAATGGGTGGTGAGCTATTACGGAATTTTAAAAGTCGGTGCCGTTGTAAACCCCGTCAACGTCATGCTAACCCCGAATGAAGTGGAATATGTGGTAGCTGATTGTGGGGCCAAAGCCATCATTGCATCTAAGGAAAAAGGCCTGCCGCTAATCGGGCTGGAAACACGTTCATCAATAGAATCGTTAATCCTTTATGGCGAAGACATACCTGAAGGTGCCACGACCTTTGAGCAATTGATTCAGAATTCACCCAATACGTTTGTAATCCCGAAAATAGACACAGAATCACTGTCGACTATTTGCTACACCTCTGGCACGACAGGCAAACCCAAAGGCGCGATGCTGACACACAAGGCCGTCATGACCAACATCGCGATGACGTCTCTCATGCACGGTCGCAATAAAGATGACGTGGTCGTCACGGCGTTACCCTGCCCTCATGTTTACGGCAACGTCGTGATGAACGCCTGCTTCCAAACCGGTGCAACACTGGTGCTGCACGCGCAATTTGACGCCGAAGAGATTCTGCAGTCGATGGAACAACATCAAGCAACGGTCTTCGATGGTGTTCCAACCATGTACATGTACCTACTCGAATGCCCGAGCATCAACACACGGGACTTCTCATTAATGCGGCTGTGTACTGTCGGAGGCCAGAGCATGCCACCAGCCAAAATGACACAGGTTGAATCTTACTTTAACTGTCCGTTCATGGAACTCTGGGGCATGACTGAATTGGCGGGACTGGGAATCTGCTTTGCGTGGAATGGCGACTATCGTCACGGCTCCATCGGCGTGCCAATACCTTATGTGCAGGCAAAGATCATGGATACTGAAAACCCTGATATTGAATTGCCCGTAGGAGAAGCTGGAGAGCTGCTGATTAAAGGTCCCATCGTCATGACAGGTTATTTCGGCAATGAAGCGGCAACGAAAGAAACGTTCACTGCCGACGGCTGGCTGAGAACCGGGGACGTTGCACGCATTGATGCAGACGGCTTGTTTACCATCGTCGATCGCATCAAGGACATGATCCTTACCGCGGGTTTTAATATTTACCCCGCAGAACTGGAGCATGTTATCGCGTCGCACCCAGATGTCGCCATGGTTGCCGTTGGCGCCATTCCCGATGACATCAAAGGAGAGCTAGCCAAGGCATATATCGTTTTGAAGCAGGGCTGCAACCCATCACCCGATGAGATATCAGATTTTTGCCGTGAACACCTTGCCGCATACAAGCTGCCTCGAGAGATACAGTTTGTTGACGACCTGCCAAAGACCTCGACAGGGAAGATTATGCGCCGTGAATTGATTCGCCTTCACGATGCCCTCTCGGAAAGCAATACCAAAATAAAAACAGAAACCAGCGCTTAAACCGCTAGCAGGAAAATAATCCATGATTGAATTCAATACAAATTACGTAATGACCATAAATGGTGAATCCGTCGCCACCCCCAAAACCCAGCCGACTTTTAATCCGGCAACCAAGCAAGTCATTGCACAGGTACCCGACTGCTCAGAAGAGCAGCTTGACAGCACCGTCACCGCAGCAAGGCAGGCATTTGGCCCATGGAGTGCTAGACCCGCTGAGGAACGCCAGCAACTGGTTGCCAAGCTCGGCGATCTGCTAGAACAGCATGCCGAAGAGTTTATCGCCCTACTGACCCTCGAGCAGGGTAAACCCCGCGCGGGAGCCGAGTGGGAAATTGGAGGTTCGGCCCTTTGGCTTAAAGAAATTGCCACGCAAACACTGCCAGAAGAAATCGTTGAAGAGACCGACGAACGCAAAGTAGTTACACGCTTTACCCCGCTGGGAGTAGTGGGTGCGATTGTGCCATGGAACTTCCCCATGCTTTTGTCCATTTGGAAAATTGCACCGGCATTAAAAGCGGGCTGTACGGTCGTATTGAAACCATCACCTTACACCCCTTTATGCAATCTAAAATTTGTTGAACTGGCGCAGAAAATCTTACCGCCTGGCGTGCTGAGCTGCGTGTCGGGTGGCAATGATCTCGGCCGCTGGATGACAGAACATCCAGACATCAACAAAATCGCCTTTACCGGCTCGACTGAAACCGGTCGTCATGTTGCACGCTCAGCCGCAAAAACCATCAAACGCGTCACACTGGAATTAGGCGGTAATGATCCTGCAATTGTGATGCCCGATGTCGACGCCAAAGCGGTGGCACCAGAATTGTTCTGGGCTGCATTCCAAAATAACGCACAGTTCTGTAACGCGACTAAGCGTTTGTATATTCATGAATCGGTTTACGACGAGGTGCGTGATGCCCTGGTTGAGTTTATAAACAACGAAGTCAAGGTGGGTGATGGCGCCGACGCTGACACCACGCTTGGCCCGATTCAAAATTCGATGCAATACGAGAAGGTACAAAACTACTTTGCCGATTGCCAAAGTAATGGTTACTCTTTTGCCGTTGGTGGAGAAATTGACACCAGTAAACCCGGTTGGTTTGTGCCTGTCACACTTGTTGATAATCCGCCGGAAGATTCTCGTATCGTTCAAGAGGAACCCTTTGGGCCAATTTTGCCACTGCTGAAATGGTCCGATGAAGAAGACGTTATCTCCCGCGCCAACGACACCATTTATGGACTGGGTGCCTCTGTATGGGGTAAAGACCTCGATGCTGTACAACGCATCGGTTCACAACTTGAAGCCGGTACCGTATGGTTGAATGAAGTGCACCAGTACTCACCTCATCAGGCTTTTGGTGGTCACAAGCAGTCGGGGTTGGGCTGTGAAAATTCACTGCACGGCCTGATGGAATACACCAACTGGCAGACCACAACCCTTAACAAAAAGGCGGGGCAAGCGTCATGAAAAAGAAACAAATCACCCGCAGGGACTTTCTAAACGGCGCCGCCATTAGCCTTGCGGCAGGTGGTTCAGTGTCATCTAAGAGCGTATTCGCCTTGGAGCAAGCAACACAAAAGGCCGTCAGTTATAGCCTGCCGTCAGAATACTACCCCCCTACCCTCACCGGGATGCGTGGCAGTCACAAGGGCTCTTTTGAAGTCGCCCACAATCTGGCCTGGCGCGGAAAAAAACCCGAAAAATACGCCGAGCTGGATGAAAGCTACGACCTGATTATCATCGGGGCAGGCATAAGTGGCCTTGCGGCGGCTTACCTCTATCGTCAGCAGGCTGGTGCGGATAAAAAGATATTGATCCTGGATAACCACGATGACTTTGGTGGACATGCCAAACGCAACGAGTTTCAATCCGGTGATCGAACTCTGCTGGGTATTGGCGGTAGCGTCAATCTTGAAACCACATCCTTCAGCGATACGGTGCATCGCGTGCTGGAGGAGTTAGGTGTTGACCTCGATAAACTGCATGAGGCGCGCGAGCCCAATTACATGTTATCGAACTTGTTTGCAGAGTCCGGCTACTTCCTCAATGAGGAAAAATACGGAAAGAACAAGATCATTCATGGCAACTGGTCTAAAGCCTGGAGTGGCGACGAGGACGCCCTCAACTTAATGACCGAATTGGGTCTGCCCCCCGAGCAACAGCAACGTTTGCACGACCTCGTCACGGGAAAAAAAGACCTGCTCGATGAGCTGTCTCTATTCGAAACCAAAGATTACGTCGCCGCAACCTCTTACGAGGAGTTTCTGGTTAAACGGGTGGGTCTCTCAGCAGAAACGATTATGTTGTTCGATCCGTTTAATAAAATTTTTAACGGTGTCAGCAGCGAGTCGGTTTCCGTTCAGGAGGCACTGCTGCTCGGCTACCCAGGCGCCAATAGCGTCGGCTACGCCGGTAAGCTGATCAACAAGCTGCTAAATGCCGCAAAAGATCAAATCCGCTTCCCGATCTTTCCCGACGGCAATGCCTCCGTGGCCCGCTTGATGGTTCGAAACCTCATTCCCAAGGTCGCGCCTGGTAATAGCATGGAGGATATCGTTGATGCCCGCTTTGACTACAGCCAGCTCGATCAGAGCAACGCCCCCGTCCGTATTCGCTTAAGCAGCACGGCGGTCAATGTTAAAAACATTGATGGTGGTGTTGAAGTGGCCTATGTACAACATGACAAACCTTACACACTAAAAGCCAAACACAGCATCCTCGCCTGTTATAACGGCTTAATCCCACACCTTTGCCCAGAGCTGCCAGAGCAACAAAAAGAAGGCCTTAAATACGGTGTGAAAGTACCTTTGGTCATGACCAATGTTTTGCTTCGCAGCGGCGCTGCGGTCAATAGCTCGGGTCCGGTTCAGTATCACTGCCCGGGTAGTTACTACTCTGCCATCACCAAGGCGCCCCCGGTAAGCCTTGGCAATTACAAAGACAAGAGCGATGGCGACAACCCCCTGGTCCTCTGGATGTGCCACGCACCAGCACCCCGCAACAACGGCAAGCAAAACACCCGCGACCTATTCCGCTTGGGGCGTTACAGCCTATACCAGACCCCTTTCGCCACCTATGAAGATGAGGTCAAAAAGCAACTAACCGCCATGTTCGGAGCGAACGGGTTCGATGCCGATCGAGACATAGAGGCTATCACCGTGAACCGCTGGTCGCACGGTTATACCTACGCTTACAACACACTGTTTGATCCTGAGTGGGAAGAAGGTCAGGCACCCCATGAATTGGGCCGCAAGCCCATAGGCCGTATCAGTATTGCCAATGCCGACTCTGAAGGCGCCGCCTATCTTCATGCCGCCATCGACGCTGCCGAGCGGGCCGTCAAGGAGTTCAAGTAGTTCAAGTAGTTCAAGTAGTTCAATAACAAGTTGAACAGGTCTAGACGTAACTGACAGGTTTACTAACCGTTTCGCTGAACCCGATGTTTCCTGCTCTGAACTCCTCTTGCTATGCCGCATAACCGTTATGTGGCATAGCTTACTCACTGGGCCGGTCCTCTTTACATGCAAATCAACATAATCTAGCATGTCGACCGACAGACCGAGGCAAACAAAGAAGTATTATGAGCGAACGTAAACAGCAGATCCTCCAGGCAGCCGTCGACATTATTACCAACGAAGGCTATGGCAACTTGAGCATGCGAGCACTTGCGCGCGCCAGCGGTTTGAAGCTCGGAGCCCTGCAATACCACTTTAAGACACGTGACGATATGCTGCGGGGCGTTGTTGCCTATATTGCTGATGAATACAAAAAGAACTTCGACTCGGTAGCAGGTAGTGAAAACCTAGTCACGCTGGTTGAAATATTGGAAATGCTTGCCACGGAACCCGCCGATGGAAAACTTCAAGAAGACAAACTTTTTCCACAGCTTTGGGCAATGATGCAAGCCGAACCGCTGGTGGAGAATTTATTAAACGAGTTATATTCAGAATACCTTCAGCTAATAGAACAGGCTCTCAAAGGTATCGGAAGTAAACACCCTCGGGCTGAAGCACTTTGTCTGATGTCGATGTCTGAAGGGTCAGCAATATTTACCGGGCGCGGCAGACTTTGGGAAGCGGAGCAGGAAGCCTTATTTAAGACTGCCATAGAATTATTGGAAGCCAAATACGGTGATAAAATTTACACCTATAAATTTACCCCAAACAATATAACCATTTCATTAGCAAGTTGATAATACTCTCTTGAGTATATTTAGCTGCAAGCTCTGAGCATTCACCCTGCCATATCGGAGTACCGTAACAACCGCTCAATAGTACACCGAGCCCACAAGCCTCACGATAAGATATCATTCACCTAAAACCCTAAACACAACCACCAAGCAATACCAGATCTTGGCCCGCCTCTGTTATTTTATTCAGTGACTTCTCCACCTATCGATTCCGTTCTTTCTACTATTTAAAGAAAACCACATTGGCATAAATCCCTCTACAAAAAACGGCTTTAACACAACCCTGGTAAAGCTTTACCCGGCCCCACAAATCAATCATATGATTGTTTTTTAGAGAACAAAAAAAGGAGGCTATAAATAGCCTCCCAAGGAGAGTGGTTAAACCATGAAAAACTCTGTTTTACATTTAAAAGTTGTAGCTAATATCCACACCGGCAGTGCGAGGCTTGGCAGGATCTATATTGACTGGAGCAACCCCGGCCCCAGAGTTACGAGTTGAAAAGGATTCTTCATCGAAGATATTTTCAACATAAATACTCAAGCTCCAGTTCTGCTCGCTGCTCCAACCGGTGCGCAGGTTAACAAACGCAACACTATCAACCGCGTCAAGCTCTGAATTCGCCAACTCGCTGTTGTAGTCACTCTGCCAAGTAAAATCTAACCCAGCATAAACTTCACCACCACTAAGGGGGTAGTGTGCATTGATACCACCAGAAACAGTCCATTCGGGGTTGAAGGCAAGGCGGTTACCACTGCAGTTGCTACCGCTAGGCTCGGCGCACACATCCAAAGGAATACCACTCACATCGGTATCACTCCACGCGGCCCCCAAGAATACATCCCAATTCGTGTTAATAGCGGCGCGCAGATCCAGCTCTACGCCCATACCATCGGCCTCACCTATATTTTCAACAACAGCTTTACCAACCTCTATAATGACAGTCTGCAGATCCTCGTAATTATAGTAGTAGGCACTGACTCCATATTTTATTCTGCCGTCAGCAAGGTCACCTTTGGCCCCGATCTCGTACGAGAGAATGGTTTCTGGTTCGAAACCATCCAGCGTTGCATCGTCATCGGCTACAAAAATGCCAGCGCCAGGGTTGTAGGTTGAACCGACGACATCGTCGGTAGCAAAGCCACCCGACTTATAACCCTGTGACACAGAGCCAAACAACATCATGTCGTGATCGGTAAAGTAACGCAGGGTAATTCGAGGTGAGAAGTCGCTCCAATCCTGTTTGCCCTTAACCGGTGTCGGGGTTACGACTGACCAGACTAAACCCTGCCCCTGTATCTCGGTTACCGCTTCTTTTTCATCAACGGTGTAACGCGCACCCACGCTGACATCCATCTTCTCTGTCAGTTGGTAAGTCATGTCGCCATAGACAGCCCAACCGGAGTAATCGCCTTCGGTGTAATTGCTTTCATAGACAGGGATCGCAAAGGGGACATCTAAACCAAGATATGGAGCCACATCCGCAGCATCGTTTACCAACAGCGCTGAAATATCTTCTTTATAGGCGCTGGCTCCCACATACCATGTCAAGCTTTCACTTGCTTCGACATTGATGCGCACTTCTTGACTAAAGTATTCGCCAGATTGGTCCTGCATGTAACCAGCCAAACCGAGGGGCGAGCCGTCCCAGTCTTCCTGATATAGCCAGTCATGCTTGTTATAACCGGAGATGGACGTCAGTGTCATTGTGTCACTGAGATCAATATTGGCCGTAAGGGTGACCCCCGTCACCTTGGCGTTATCCTTGCCAGGAAAATCGAGATTGGCCGTGCGGTCATCACCGGTAAAGCTCTTACCATCGGCGTCTTGAGCGATATAGATAGAGTTATTCGCTTGACGGTCTTCATGCTCGGCGGTCAGCGTCACATCGCCCCAATCGGCTTCTTTTTTAATCGACAAGCGCACCGCATCGCGGTCGTGGTCACCTAGGTCTTCGCCATTATAGAGGTTTTTAACAAAACCATCTTCTTGCGAATGAACACCGGCGATACGCATCGCCAAGGTGTCACTTAAAGGCTGATTATAGGAAAATTCTACCTGCTTACGACCACGTTCTCCGGCACCCACGCGCACATAACCTTCGGCAAGCTCAGTGGTCGGTTTAGCTGTGATGGTGTGAATGGCGCCGGAAGCGGCATTGCGACCAAACAGCAAACCCTGCGGCCCTTTCAAAACCTCCACGCGCTCAACATCAAAAAAGCTGGTGACCGCTGCGCCGTTACGGCCATAGTAAATACCGTCCTTATAGATACCGATTGAGCTATCGCCACCAATACCAAAGGCGTTGGTGGAAACCCCGCGTACCGATATGCTGTCGAGAAAACCACCCGAAGTTTGACCGGCTAAACCAGGGGTGAATGCCACCAACTGTTTAACATCGGTTAGCTTAGTCTCTTTGATAAAGTCGCTGGTAAATGCCGACAGGGCAATGGGTACATCCTGCAAGGATTCTGAGCGTTTCTGTGCAGTAACAACGATCTCCTCCAGCACGAAGGAAGTGTCTGCTGTGGCCGTAAAAGCCAACGGTGCCGTGGCTATGGCCAGCGCGAGCAGAGACTTGATGTGTTTTGTTGATCTCATATGCTTCTCCCAACTTATTTTTATATGTTAGTTGATCTCTCTAAATCTTACTGCTCCCAAGCATGTCGCTTGACATGTAAGGCAATATGCTAGACCATGTCATCTGACATGTAAAGAGTTTGTTGGGGCAAAAATGACCAAGATAAATAAAGTGACTCGCCGGAACTTTCTCAATGGTATGGCGATAAGCGTTGGGGCCAACTTGCTGACGCCGTCACCATTACTGGCTCAAGCTATTTCATCCGGGGTGGGCCCCCCAGCGGCACAACCAGCTGGCCCACGAACCGGCTACCCTCCTACACTAACCGGCATGCGCGGCAGTCATAAAGGCTCCTTCGAAGTGGCCCACGCGCTGGCTTGGCAGGGCCAAAAACCGCTCCAATACCACCCCCTCGACGAGCACTATGACTTGATTGTAGTGGGCTCCGGCATCAGCGGCCTTGCCAGCGCCTGGTTTTACCAGCACAAGTTGGGCGGCAAGGCTCGTATTCTAATTCTAGATAACCACGACGATTTTGGTGGGCACGCCAAGCGCAACGAATTTCACTATGAGGGCCGAATGGTGCTGGGCCTGGGAGGCGCGCAAAACATCGACGGGCTCAGTACTTATAGTGATGAAGCCGCCGACCTGTTTGCCGCTATCGGCATCAACACGGACAACGCCAAGCAACTGGATGCCAACACTCCGGACAACTTCGCGCTGGGCGGTAAGCCAAGTACCAAGACCGCCATGGCATTGCCAGGACCCAATGGCCATGTAACGCAGGTTGGAAGCTGGTTTTTGCTAATGAACGGCGGTGAAGGTTATAAAGCTGCGGTTCGTGAACTGCCGATTCCCCGCGCTGAACAAGACAAATTAATCACCCTTTTTAGTGGCGACCACGACTTTTTGCCTGAACTCTCACTGGGCGAAATGTACGACTATTTAAATTCTACGCCCTATAACCAGTTTCTGACCGAACGCGTTGGCCTTGCCCGGGGGACCCTTCCCATACTCGATAACCTACTGCGCATTGTGCAAGGTTTTACGGGCTGGAACCTGAGCGTACTGGAGGCCTTCGGCAATGGCGCTCCCGGCATCCGCTCCATTGGCTGGCTGGGTGATAAGCTCGGTGCGCTGGCTTTAAAGTTTGCCGACAGCCTCGGCGAAACACAAATGTTCCCCGACGGTAATGCCTCCATCGCCCGCCTTCTGGTACAAAGACTGGTACCCGATGTGGCACCCAATATGAAAGGCGTGGAAGATGTTGCCATCGCCCACTTTAACTACGCAGCGTTAGACCCAAACCAAAATCAGGACCAAGACAAACAGCCTAATCGCATCAGACTCAGCAGCACCGTCGTGGGTGTGCGCGAAGTCGAGAATAAACAGGTGCAAGTGGATTACGTCCAAAAAGGTAAGGCGCTGCGCGTCACCGCCGATCACTGCGTGTTGGCCTGCTATAACGGCCTGATACCCCACCTGTGCCCGCAATTGCCCGCGCCACAAAAAGAGGCGCTTAAGTATGGCGTCAAGACACCCCATGTATACGCCAATGTATTGCTCAAAAATGGCCGAGCTTTCGACAAGCTCGGTGCCACCATGGTGCAGTGCCCGAAGGATCCGTTCCAACTGGTGAGTGTTGCCCCTACCATGACCAACGGCGGCTACCAGCCACCACAAGGGCCAAACGAGCCGATGGCGGTGTTTATGATGGGCGACCCGACACCTGCTCCGACTCCCGCACAGACGGGTAAAGTGCCAGGCCGCGACATGCTCAAAATGGGACGCCACATAATATACTCAACTCCCTTCGCCAGCTTTGAGCAACAAATACGCGATCAATTGCAGGCGCTACTAGGGCCGTACGGTTTCAATCATGAGGCCGACATTCAAGCCATCACGGTTAACCGCATACCTCACGGCTACGCTTATGAATATCGCGCCCTGGAGGACCCCCAGTGGCCCGAGGGTGAAGCCCCGCACGAAATTGCCAGACAACAATTTGGTCGCATATCGATTGCCAACTCAGATTCCGAAGCGCGCGCTTATATGGACGCCGCCATCGATGCAGGCTGGCGCGCGGTAGAAGAGCAAACAATTTAAAACGGTAAATAGAAAGCCACTATGAAACAATTATTTACAGTTACCTTCGCAACAATACTTCTCAGTTACTTATTGACGATGTCATCACTCGTTATCGCTGAGCAATCTCAACAACAGATAACAGAGCAACAACAGGAGGTCTACCACAAGCACCTAAAATACGAATACCGCAACCGAGGGCGGACTTACATAGGCATGAGTAAAGCAGCCAAGCACTCGGCTGGGGCAGACCGGGGAGCATTCTTTCAAGCCTATTATGAGTTAGAAATTATCAACCAGAAAATATTGGGCCACATGAAAAATGAACTGGGGGCCAACTACCACGCCAACTGGTTTACTCGAAGCGTGTTGCATGTGACGGGTGACATCGTTTGGCGCTTTGTTAGCCCACAACAATTGATTGATATCATTATCCCCTACCTGCCCAAACTCAAGGAGATGCAGTCCCTAGCCAGATACGAACATAAACCTTTCTTCGCCTATATCGTCGCACAGGAGCAGGCTCAACTGGAGGCCAGCCAGGCAGCAAAAAAAGAAAGTTGGGACAGCGGAGCCAACGTTTTCAAAGATTTTTTTCCGCAGGCAGAAGCCGAGTTAGCACGAATCACTGGGTTATAAACGTTAGATATTTTTATGCAAATTGATACGCCCGAGAATAGAAGCAATCCCCCTACCCGCAGGTTAACCACTGCAGTGTGGCGACGCCGATGAAATTGCCCGCATCAGAAATAGCTCTATGGCGATGGCTCCTTAATGGAAAAAAGTATCCAATATTTTCACTTAAATCAGAAAGACTCGTATACTGAATGGCCTTTTTTAGTTTTTAATTGTACAAAAAATCAATGATATAACGTAATAGGGGTACTGGGGATTTTCCCGTTGATTTGTACGACGCCGTGCACGGCATACTAGTGATTCTGGGCGACGGCGGTTTCACCACTAGTGGTTTGAACTTTGATGCGAAAGTGCGCCGCGAGTCCACCGATTTCGAAGACCTGTTTCTCGGTCACATAGGCGCCATGGACACCTTTCCCACGGCTTAGAAGTCGCGCACAAGATCATCGAAGACAAGGCCCTGAGCGGCCCGCTGGCCGAGCGCTACGCAGCTTCGATGCGGGCATCGGCAAAGACTTTTCCGCGGGCAAGCTGGGCTTGGCGGACCTGCGCAACCACGCCACCCATGTCGGCGAGCCCAAGGTGATCTCTGGCCGTCAGGAGGCGCTAGAAAATATCATTAACCAGTGCCTGCTAAAAACCTATTAGTTAAAACGTTTTTATGGATTTAATCTGATGGACAGTTAAACCCTGTTTTGTCCTGCCTGGGACAACCGTGCGTCCCTCTTCTCAAGGGGCGCCTTTTATTCCCCTCAGAAAACAATATCGATAGATATAAAGTGGCGACTACTCCGCCACGTCATTGCTCGTGTTAAGACATATTAAACCGAGTAAAAACCTGACCCGCCCCAACCAGTGAGCAAACACGAACATCAGAAACCTCTCGGCGCAACCCCCGCACAGAGTTTTAGGGCCACTACTCTTGCTGCAGCAACGGCGCTATCAGGCGTGGCTCGATTCGGTTGGCGATTTGGTGATCATTGAATGCGGTGCTGGTACCGCTTTACCCTCGGTGCGCCGGCAGGGTGACTTTCAATGGGGCACACTGATTCGCATCAATCTTAGGGAGCCCGAAGCCAATAAACCCTCTGCCATTTGCCTTCAGTCTGGCGCGCTGGCCACACTGAAGGCGATTGATAAAGCCATCGGCAAACCACAAAAGCATAACGTCGCTTAACCGAGTGTGCGGTTTAAACGGTAGGGTTCATTTCTATCAATGCCGCCCATGACATGTATAGAAAACCCAAAAATCTATACATCTCTTGAGGTGAGCGCATAATATTCGGGGAAATTAGCTTTTAACCGCGCAGCCTTTTGACATAGTCACGGGGGGATACACCAACTCGGCTCTTAAAGAAATTCGACAGGGCCGCCGTATCGGTAAAGTGTAAACGCTCGGCAATGGCGCTGACCGGCAATTCGGATTTTTCCAGATAATGCCTGGCTAACTCTTCTCGCGCCCTATCGTAAAGCACCTGATAGCTGGTGTTGTGTTTTTTTAATCGATACTGAAGCGTGCGCAGGGGGATATTCAAGGTGCTTGCCACTTCACCGGCAGAGACACCCTGATCATTAATCAGGGTGCGGATGATGCGGGCCACTCGCTGCACAAAACTCATGCTCTGACCTACACTGGACTCCAGTTCCCGCCTGGCTATGCCCTGAGCTTCAGTGGATACTTTATTGAGCGGATTGCGAAAATTTGGCGTTTGTATATCCGCGCGGCTTAAGCGAATCGCATTAACATCCTGATTAAAAAACAGGTGCTCTCCAAACACCTTGTGCAGTGGTTGTGTATCGGTGGGCGCGGCATACCTGAATTGAACATATTGAGGAACCCAGCCCCGCCCCAGTGAACCCCGCAATTCTTTACCGATAGCCGCCAGACAGACTTCAATCATTTGGGTTATAGCCGTGTTTCGAGGTGCCGCTTGAAACGCACCCAACTTAAGTCTGACAATTTCAAACACCAGTGACACACCCGACTCGCTCTCATTCTCAAGCGTGACACTTAAACCTTGACTATGGACTGCCATATTCTCAGCCACGAGGGATATCACATCTCCCACCGTGTCCGCATTCCGAGCCAATAACCACAAGGGCCCGAGCATATCCAAGCCTTTTATCTGGGCAATTTTAAGCCCGAAAAAACGGTCACCACAAACCTTGGCCGCCTCTTCAAACAGGTCATTAACCTTCAACTCACTGATCAGAATATCTGACTGATACAAGGCGGCAGGGTTAAGACCCACCTGTCTGGCAATGGCAACGGGATCCTGCCCTGCTTGTTCAAT
>Ga0209292_1001145_pt1 | contig 33022 bp, 31 predicted proteins | sample GOMGulsemesocosm_2_FD_184634 | JGI IMG/M metagenome (GOLD analysis project Ga0209292, IMG submission 184634) | Methane-oxidizing microbial communities from mesocosms in the Gulf of Mexico - GOM9C Gulf of Mexico (SPAdes) (version 2) | ecosystem: Environmental > Aquatic > Marine > Cold seeps... | reverse complement strand
TCCATTCAAACGAATCAGATAAACCAATAATAAAACTATTGCTAATTACCAAGGGGGCAACACATGGATAATGAGTTATCGGCGTTTATAACCATATTCACTGAGTTCTATTACTGGGTTACCGTTGTGTTCATGTTCTTCATTCACGTAGGTTTCTGCGTATATGAAGTAGGTGCATCACGCTGGCGTAACCATAAACACACACTTCTGAAAAACACCATGATCATTCCGCTGGTTACTGTTACTTGGTACCTGTTCGGTTGGTGGATTTATTTTGCAGTACCAAATGGTCCTGGTATCACGGGTCCTTTACTGGAAGCTGGTTGGGCAACTCCATGGAGCGAGTTCATGGGCTCTCACCTGGGTGGTTCTACTTTCCAAGAAGGTCTGTCTGTTGAAAACGACGGCTGGTGGGCTCGCATCAACGGTGTGTTCTTCGCAGCGTTCTTGTTGTTCTCATGGACAGCGGCATCCATCGTATCCGGTGCATGTTTAGAACGTATCCGTCCTTCTGCTTACTGGATTCTTGCTGTATGTATCGGCTCTTTCTTCTGGGTTATCGATGCAGCATGGGGCTGGCACCCAGATGGTTGGATGGTTCAACTGTTAGGTTATCACGATGCCTACGCATCAGGTGTAATCCACGCGATTGCGGGTGGTTTTGCTCTGGGTGTAATTATCGTTCTTGGCCCACGTATTGGTAAGTTCCGCGCTGACGGTACGCCTCGCAACATCAATCCACACAACCCGTGGTTGGTAACAGTTGGTCTGTTCCTGATCTTCTCAGGTTTCTGGGGCTTCTACGTTGCTTGTAACATCCCAATGCTGGACGTAGGTGCTGGTGACGGTGGTTCATACTTCACTGCAACCAACATTTACCTGACGCCAACTACTCTGTCTGCAATTACCTTCAACTTCCTGATGTCTCTGTCAGGTGGTATGTTGTCTGCATTCATCGTATCTAAAGGTGACGTGCTGTGGATCTACTACGGCGGTTTGGCCGGTGTAATCGGCGCTTCTGCGGGTAACGATCTGTACCACCCAATCCAAGCTTTGATCATTGGTATGGGCGGCGCATGGGTTTGCTACAAAGGTCACTTCTTCGCTGAGCGCGTATTCAAAATCGATGATCCTCTGGGTGCGGTTGCGGTACACGGTTACGCGGGTGTTTACGGCCTGATCATTGCTGGCTTCATGTTGTGGGGCTACCCTGCATCAATGAACCCTGATTACGCTCACGTTTCACCACTGGGCCAATTAGCAGGTGCAGCAATCATGTTCGGTCTGTTGGGATTCTTGCCTGGCTTCATCATCGCGAAAATCCTGAGTGCCTTTGGCGTCCTGCGTGTACCTCGCGGCGTAGAACTGGCTGGTCTTGACTTGAGAGAAATCCATGTCCGTTACGAAGAGAAAGAAGAGCTTCGTGCAGCATTGGCTAAAGAGCCGATGGACGGCTAATTAAACGAATATTCCTAATAAGAGAATAGGAGAAAGATTATGTCTACCGGACTTGAAAATTGGTCTAACCCTGAAACAATCGGTGCAATCTATCCGTTTGTTGGGTCTGAGATGTTGATGTTTGGTCTGCTTGTTGCGATCTGGTTACTATGGCATATCATTTGCCTAGTTACCGAAAGCCATGAGTGGGATGGAGACTTGCAAACTTTAGCGGGCAAGCCTTTACCGGGTGAAGAGTACGGCGATAATTAATATTGCCTACCCTTAACCGGGACCTGAAAGACAAAAGCCCCCTGCATTAACGTGCAGGGGGCTTTTTAGTTTACGCGCGCAAAAAACCTATCTAAAAACGGTTTCCGCTCAGTCCTTCACTGAATATAAAACCCTAGTTACCAACAAAGCTTTAGCGTTACATGTTTTCTTAATAACGATCATCAGAAAGTAGCAGGCACAGCGAGAGAAGAGGAGAAACAATTTGAAACTTAAGAAGTATTACTTATAGCGAGCGCTGTAAAACATAGAAGCAAATAAAAGCAGGAAAAACTAACTTTTGAACGTAAGAAGACTAACCATAATTACCATAACCAAGCGGCACCTCTGACACCACTGGAATCGCCGTATTTGGCACGCAGCAGCTTTGTCTCCACAAAATCTGTAAAAATATAACGACCCCAGCGTCTAGGCACCTCTTCATACAAATAGTCGATATTAGACAAACCACCACCTAACACAACGACTTCAGGATCAATCACGTTGATCACCGTAGCCAAGGCCGAGGCCAACAATTCACAATATTCATCCAGCAGCTCAACAGCCAAAGACTCGCCGCCAGCGGCAGCCCGTGAAATTTCAGCCGCGGAAAGTTTTTGACGCGTCACATCGTAATAACTTTTCTCAAAGGCAGGCCCCGACAGCCAAGCCTCAATACAATCATAGCGCCCACAATAACAGGCACGCGGCGGATGACGATCAAGCGCCGCGAACTGAGCCGGAGGCATGGGATTATGGCCCCACTCCCCTGCAATGCCGTTAGGGCCCGTTAGCAGCTGCTTATTGATCACAAAGCCGCCACCAACACCCGTGCCAAGAATTACGCCAAACATTCCTCCATAGCTTGCAGCTGCGCCATCCTGAGCTTCTGACAAAGCAAAACAGTCCGCATCATTAGCAATGCGGACATTTCTTTTTAGCAGGCGTTGTAAGTCTTCACGTAAGGGCTGCCCATTCAGACAGGTTGAATTGCAATTTTTCATACGTCCGCTAACTCGAGAAATAGAGCCGGGTGCAGCAATTCCCAAGGGGATTGTTAAGTCTTTCACTGCGCATTCTGTTTCGAGCCGACCTACCAATTCGGCAATTACATCCAGAGTGGCTGGATAATCCTGCTGCGGAGTTAAAAGCCTCTGCCGACTTAAAACCTCTCCATCGGCTGCAAGCACAACACCTTCAATTTTTGTACCGCCAAGGTCGATACCAATACGCACAACAATTCCCTCATCCTAAAAAATTGTCAGCAGCGCAACCAATATCATGCACACCACCAGACTACGTACCATCAAACCCTCTAACGCTTGCAGCTGCTCGAACCGCTCTTCATCGTCAGAACTAGCAAACTGAGAACCATCAAGTCCTGTAGCAGCCAACCCCGATTTAAATAGCACGGCAGCAGTTGGCATTTTGTAATCCACAATAATCTCCAGCAGCGCCTTGAAGCACAGCGCGAAATTACCTGCAATGGCAAAGATAAACACTAAAAGACGGGTAGGCAGCCATTCAAGCACATGCAACAGCTGTAACCCTCCATCATTACCATCTTGTACCCCGTGCCGCTCATACAAGCTCAACAAGCGCAAGAAGAGTGCCGCCAGCGGTCCTGCCAGCAAATACCAAAAGATAGTCACAAACACCTGCTCAAACCATTGGTAAAGAAAACCCTGACAGGTAGCGGCATGCAAACTGTTGCGATCATCCGCCGTAAAACCCAACTCCAGATTAAACTGCTTTTCAGCATGATGATAAGCAGACTGAAAATCGCCACTGCGCCAGTGTTGCTGGTACTCCTTCAGTTGCTCGAACAAATTAACCCGTCCCAAGGCATAGGACAAAATAAGCACCTGCAACAACACGCCCACAAAACCGAATAACCAGTCGTGAGCAATATTCAAAATCACAGAGACAACAAAAAGCGGAATTAACAAAGCCAACAGCATGGCTAATCGTGGCCATTCTTGCAGATGCCGCTTGAGACTATCGCAGAGCGTAAAAAACCAGCTGTCATGCCGTGTTCGAAAATGCCAGCCAAGTACTTTGTAGGCACCAACCGTTAACAGTAAAACCAGAAAAGTCATATTTTCCTCACATTGATCTTCTACAACAAACCACGAAAATAACCCCAATCAAACGCCTCACCGGGATCCGTTTTTCGTCCCGGCGCAATATCACAATGCCCCGTTATACGCTCAGGGGTAAGCTTGTTATAGGTGCGCATCAACAGATCACTGACCATCGCCAATCGTTGATATTGAATTGTCTCATAGGGAATATCGTCCGCGCCTTCCAGCTCGATACCAATGCCAAAATCGTTACAGTTCGCTTCATCAGCAAAACAAGAGTTACCCGCATGCCAGGCACGTTTATTAAAGGGTACATACTGAATTAGCGCTCCGTCGCGGCGTATCAAAAGGTGCGCAGAGACTTCAAGGCTGGCAATTTCTGCAAAATAAGGGTGATGCTGAGGATCTAGCTGATTGGTGAACAGTTGAGAAATGTAGGGCCCACCAAACTCACCAGGCGGCAAACTAATATTATGAACCACTAATAAATCGATACGACCGTCGGGGCGGTCGTTGAAATTAGGAGAGACTACGCGCTCTGCGGCGTTAAGCCAGTGATCCCGAATGGTAAGATGCACCTCAGATTCCCGAAAAGGTTAATTAAGAGCACAGTACCCCATCAATCAGAGCCCATCAATCCCTCATTTCACGCAGATGGCCAATAACCGATTCCAGTGCCCGATCAAATAGCAGTGCGTTATCAAGCATTGAAATCACACCATTTTTTACCGCGTCAACCAGGCTTGAGCGCGTATGCTTAGCCACCTTAATTCCCACCCGGGTTACGAAGATATATTTACCGCTGGCTCGAATGATCGCCGCCAACTTACAACGCGACTTTTCATCCGTATCCTCAACAAATTCAACCCAGGCTCCAACCGCCATCGAATCTACCATCGCCCTGCTCGCTGGTTTGCGATACTAATGGCTGAGCAGCGGGCCCCCGTTAAAATACTTTAAAGTTATCCTGTAGCGCGCGGGTAAAGATACCTTCCATGACTTCACGCTTAATGCGAACTTCACGCATGGGGTCAAAATACATGATTTGATCGGCGTTATTAATTGCCTTATCAGCCAGCTCAAAAAGTGCATCACCGGTATTATCAAACATGCCAGCTAACAGGCTGATCAATTGCCTGGTCGCCTGACTACGCACCTTTTTCAGAGGTTCAGGCAACAGATCTATGGAAGTCACATTCATAGGCCGCGCACTCTTCAACACACTCCCCATTATCAAAAACTGCGGCTTAACCACACCCAAGAGCTGTTTACTAACTCTTATTCAATAGCAAAAAACATCGAAGACGAAAAACCCCTGCAAGACCTGTTACAGTTATCACTTACGCCCGCATCCATGGGCCACATTCCTTAAGAAGAAGCTCATTCTAATATGTTGATTATTCAACCAACCGAGTGAACGAACTGGGCTTGCAAGTACTAAACTAGTATAGTTCAAGCTGCAAATTTTACTGTAGAACCATGAGATTAGCGTCACCAAACCTGCCTATGGATAACCCACAACAACCAGCCCCAGGAAAGAAGCTCGGCAAAGGCATGTGGATCGCCACCTGGATAGCTGGCCTGCTGTTACTAACGATGTTTTTTGCTGATCAGGAAGAAGAGTGGATCAACCCCAATCAGACACCTGAATTTGGTACCACACAAGCCGGCGTCCAAGAAGTTGTTTTACAACGCAACCGGCAGGGACATTACATAGTTTCAGGCAACATTAACGGCAAAGGTGCTGATTTCTTGCTTGATACCGGCGCGACAGATGTGGTGATTTCCGGCAATATAGCCAAAAATTACGGACTTAAACGGGGACATAGCCGCATTGCCAGCACCGCCAACGGCAATGTAACTGTTTACATTACGCGTATCGACCAGCTCACCGTTGGCAACATTACCCTGTATCAGGTACCTGCCAGTATTAATCCCGGCATGGATGATTTAATCCTGCTCGGTATGAGCGCCCTGAAACAGGTAGAGTTCAACCAGCGCGGCGATACACTGACCCTTAAACATTATCCCAATCACTAATTTTACAGCCATTATGACACCTGAAATAATTTCCACCGCCATCCAACAAAACGTGACCCTCGCCCTCGCTGAAGACATCGGCAGCGGCGACATTACCGCCCAGTTGATTGCTGAAGACACCCTTGCCGAAGCCACAATTATCAGCCGTGAGCCAGCCATCCTGTCAGGCATTGGCTGGGCCAATGAAGTTTTCAAGCAGGTTGATCCGGCGATAAAAGCACACTGGCATTTTGCCGACGGCGGTCGAGTGGCTGCCAATCAAACACTGGTGACCTTAACAGGCCCCGCTCGCTCATTATTAACGGCTGAGCGCAGCGCGATGAACTTCCTGCAAACACTGTCAGCCACCGCGACACTGTGCGGCCACTACGCCGCCTTGGTGGCCAACACTGACGTCAAATTACTGGATACGCGTAAAACTATTCCGGGGCTGCGCATTGCGCAAAAATACGCCGTCAGTTGTGGCGATTGCTTCAACCACCGCATTGGCCTGTATGACGCATTTTTGATCAAGGAAAACCACATTGCCGCCTGCGGATCAATCGCGCAAGCAGTGGCTACCGCTCGAGCTAACGAGCCAGACAAACCCGTGGAAGTGGAAGTCGAAACGCTGGATGAATTGGAGCAAGCATTAACAGCCGGTGCCGATACTGTGATGCTGGATAATTTCAGCCTGGATGACATGAAAACCGCGGTAGCAACCACCAAAGGTCGCTGCAAACTCGAAGCCTCCGGCAATGTCAATCAGCAAACTTTACTACCGATTGCCCAAACGGGCGTCGATTATATTTCTATTGGTGCGCTGACCAAGGACTGTAAGGCGATTGACCTGTCGATGCGGTTTGTTTAAGACCATCAGAATCAAACCTCTTTACGAATACCAACAGGCTCGACTACGAAGCACCCTAAATCCCTTCTGCGCAGCCGAGCACTGCATATTTTAAGCGGAATAAAGCGAAGCTGGACAAGTATCAGGGTCGATGAGGGATTGGTAAGGGAGGGAGCGAAACCCCTCCCTTACCTCGCATCAATGCGAAACCATAGCAGATCAAGACATTTTATCTGCAGATGTCTCACATCATTCTAAATGTCTACTCCAGCAATGCCTGAATAATAGGCTGATTTGCCTCAGGAAAATCGTATTCACAGAGCGATTCAAGCGCCACCCAGCGCACAGCCTGCTGCTCACGGCCATAGGCCTCACCGGAAAAGCCGGTCACAGTCCAAACATCAAGAAACACCTGTTTGTCGGAGTAATCGTGATGGATTTCCAACATCGGCCGACAGGCCAGCAACTCAATACCCAACTCTTCGAAAAGCTCTCGCTCAAGCGCTGCCTCAAGACTTTCATTCGCCTCAACCTTACCGCCGGGAAATTCCCACAACCCGCCCTGATGCACATGATCAAGACGCTTGGCGATAAGGATATGGCCGTCGTTGTTAGTAATCACAGCAACAGCCACATGCACTCGCTTAGTCATAAAAAATCATCAACTAAGAGCGATAATCGGCATTAATGGAAACGTAGTCGTGAGACAGATCGGTAGTCCATACCGTTTCACTGATAGAACCTCGATTCAATTCGACACGAATCAGAATTTCTTCCTGATTCATCACCGCCTGGCCCTGCTCTTCGGTGTAACTCGCAGCCGCACCGCCTGACTCGACAATGCACACGTCATCCAAATAAATATTAATAGCACTGACATCAAGGTCAGCCAAACCAGCACGCCCTACCGCAGCAAGAATCCGTCCCCAGTTGGGATCACTGGCAAACAAGGCGGTTTTTATCAGCGGAGAATGAGCAATGGTGTAGCCCACCTGCAACGATTCATCACCCGTTTGGCCGCCGTCGACAGTCACGGTGACAAACTTTGTTGCGCCTTCGCCATCACGCACAATGGCGTGGGATAGCGTCTGCAATACCGAGATCACGGCATCGACAAAAGCCTGATAAAGCGCAGCATTATTTTTATCGATGGCCGGAGCCACACTGGCACCGGAAGCAATCAGCACACAGGCATCATTGGTTGAGGTATCACCATCGACGGTAATGCGATTAAAGGACTTATCCGCCGCCAGAGAAACGATTTCCTGCAATAACGACTGTGGCACATCGGCATCCGTCGCAACATAGGCCAGCATCGTCGCCATATTCGGGCAGATCATGCCCGAGCCCTTGGAGATGCCCGTCACATTAATTGTTGCGCCGTCATAGTCAAAACTGACAGAGGCGCCTTTAGCGCGCGTATCTGTGGTCATGATGCCTTCAGCAGCGTCAGCCCAACCATTTTCAGTTAAGGCATCGTAAGCCGCAGGAATAGCATCAACAATAGTGTGTACAGGCAGCTGTTCACCGATCACACCCGTTGAAAAAGGCAGGATTTGAGGCGATGTCATACCTGTGTTTTCAGCCACACCACGACAACAGGCCAGCGCATCAACCATGCCTTGCTCGCCGGTACCTGCATTGGCGTTGCCGGTATTAATCAGCAAATAGCGCGGCGATGTTTTTGCCAAATGCTGTTTAGCGATGGTGACAGGTGCCGCGCAAAAGGCATTAAGCGTAAAAACCGCCGCCGTACGGCACTGCTCAGACAATTCAAATAACACCAGATCCTTACGGCCAGGTTTTTTAATACCTGCACAGGTAGTGCCAATACGCACACCGGCAATAGCGGTCATTTCAGGAAAAGTATCGGGACCAACGGCCATAACGCATTCTCTTCAGTTTGTTTCTTTTATGAAAGGCCGGATTAAACCGGCCTTTCATAAATTAATCAATTAACAACCAAGTGTGGTTAAGCGGTTTTCGATAAGCTTCCGCAACACTGCTTGTATTTCTTGCCAGAGCCACAGGGGCAAGGGTCGTTACGCCCAACCTTGGAGCCATCGCGCACAAAAGGTGCCGCTGAACCATCCGCCAAAGTCTCGGGCTCTTGCGCCGGCATAGCAGACGCATCATCATGTTTATATTCCATTTCCTGCTGCGCAGCTTGCTGACGCTGACGCTCCAATGCGTCAACATCTGACTCTTCACGAATCTGCAGGTGAGCCAAAATACGGGCCACATCGTGCTTAAGGTTTTGCAGGAAGCCTTCGAACAAAGAGAAGGCCTCACGTTTGTATTCCTGTTTCGGATTTTTTGCTGCGTAGCTACGCAGACCAATGCCCTGACGCAGGTGATCCATGGTAGAAAGGTGCTCTTTCCACAACATATCAAGCGTTTGCAGCATCACTTGTTTTTCAACACTACGCATTACCTCTACACCCACCACCGTTTCCTTGGATTCATAGGCTGCAGTCACTTCGGCAAGAATTTTCTCGCGTAGCGTGTCCTCGTGCAGGCTGTCATCTTCATCCAACCACTGCTGAATCGGCATTTCCTGACCAAATTCAGTGCGCGTTTTAGCTTCCAGGCCAACGATATCCCACTGCTCTTCTAAGCTTTGCGGAGCAATAAATTCATTGATGACATCACTGACCACTTTTTCGCGAATCGACTCAACGATATCGGAAACATCATCCGTTTCCATCAGTTCATTACGTTGCTGATAAACCACCTTACGTTGATCATTAGCGACATCATCGTATTCCAGTAATTGCTTACGAATATCAAAGTTATGACCTTCAACTTTACGCTGCGCTTTTTCAATGGCGTTGCTGACCATACGGTGTTCAATGGCCTCGCCTTCACCCATGCCCAACGCTTTCATCATGTTGCGTACTCGCTCGGAGGCGAAAATGCGCATCAGATTATCATCCAAAGACAGGAAGAAACGTGAAGAGCCGGGATCACCCTGACGACCAGCACGACCACGCAGCTGGTTATCAATACGGCGTGATTCATGACGATCAGAGCCAATAATGTGTAAACCGCCCGCCGCCATCACCTGATCGTGACGTTGCTGCCAATCGGCTTTAGCCTGCTCAACTTGCTCGTCAGTTGGGTTATTCAGCGCTGCCACTTCAACTTCCCAATTGCCGCCTAATTTAATATCGGTACCACGACCCGCCATATTGGTGGCAAGGGTTACCACACCCGGGCGTCCGGCCTGAGCAATAATTTCAGCTTCCTTTTCATGCTGCTTGGCATTCAGCACGTTGTGTTTAATTTTGGCTTTTTTCAGCAGCTGTGACAGGTGCTCAGATGTCTCAATGGACGCCGTACCCACTAATGTCGGGCAGCCTTTTTCCATACAGGCTTTTACTTCCTCAACAATCGCCTGGTATTTTTCCGGCACTGTCAGGTACACCAGATCGTTGTGATCCTTACGCACCATCGGTTTGTTAGTAGGAATGACGACCACATCAAGATCGTAAATTTGTTTGAATTCAAAGGCTTCGGTATCGGCGGTACCCGTCATGCCCGACAGTTTTTCGTAGATACGAAAATAATTCTGGAAGGTGGTCGATGCCAGTGTCTGGCTTTCGTTTTGAATCGCCACACCTTCTTTGGCTTCAACAGCCTGATGAATACCCTCGGACCAACGACGCCCCGGCATAGACCGGCCGGTATGCTCATCAATAATAACAACCTGATTGTCCTGCACGATGTAATCCACATCACGCTGGAAAATTGCGTGCGCTTTCAAACCCGCATGTACGTGGTGTAACAAACCCAGGTTCTGAGCGGCATACAGGCTCTCACCTTCGGGTAATAAACCTTGCTGAGTTAACAACTCTTCGACAAACTCGTGGCCTTCTTCGGTCAGCTCTACGGAACGGCTTTTTTCGTTAACCGTGTAATGTCCCGTTGGTAAGCTTTCTTTATCCTCAGCCTCTTCGCCCTTCTCAAGCTTGGGAATAATCAGATTAATCTGCTGATACTGTTTGGAGCTATCTTCAACGGCACCGGAAATGATTAACGGCGTACGTGCTTCATCAATCAGAATTGAATCCACTTCATCAATTACGGCAAAGTTAAGCGGGCGCTGTACCTTCTGATCAACAGAAAATGCCATGTTGTCACGCAGGTAATCAAAGCCAAATTCGTTATTGGTGCCGTAGGTGATATCGGCTTGGTAGGCAGCCTGCTTGCCTTCATAATCCTGCTGGGAGTAGATCACCCCAACGTTCATACCTAGAAATTCAAAGATGGGCCCCATCCAAGCGGCATCACGACTGGCCAGATAGTCATTCACGGTCACTACATGCACACCTTTACCGCTCAAGGCATTGAGGTAAACCGGCAGTGTTGATACCAGTGTTTTACCTTCGCCGGTACGCATTTCAGAAATACGTCCTTCGTGCAGGGTGATACCACCAATCATTTGGGTATCAAAATGACGTAATTCCAGCGTACGTTTGCTAGCTTCACGCACCGCAGCAAAAGCCTCAGGTAATAATTGATCCAGCGTTTCACCGCTTTCAACGCGCTCGCGAAATTCGATGGTTTTAGCTTTTAACTCATCATCAGGCAATGCAGAAAAACTTTCATCGAAGGCATTAATGCTCTTAACCAGCTTACCCATGCGTTTTAATTCACGGTCATTTTTGCTGCCAAAAATCTTCTTCGTAACGGTTCCAAACATAGCTATTAATGCTTCCAGAAAAGTGAATGGGCCGTCGCCTTAGCGCCCACTAAAGTCAAAGTAGGATATTGTAAACCCGTTAATGTTACAGATGTACTAATAATGAGGACTATCAAGGATTTAACAAGGTTGAAAAGAATTTTTTGAGAGGAAATTAACGCTTATTTACTTTTGCGATTCACATAACGCAATGGATCAACAGGATTACCTGCGCGTAACACTTCAAAATGCACATGCGGCCCGGTGGAACGGCCCGTATTACCCATCAAAGCAATGGTTTGGCCCTTATCGATAACATCACCCACTTTAACCAACAACTCCTTCGCATGCCCGTATCGAGTAACATAACCGCCGCCATGATTGACTTCGACCAGATTACCGTAACCGTAACGATCACCGGACCAGGTCACGACACCGGCAGCCACTGCGACAACATCCGAACCCTCTTTACCGGCAAAATCAACACCCCGATGCCAGGCTAGTTTGCCAGAAAAAGGATCGTTGCGACGACCAAAATAGGAGGATAACCAACCTTTTTTGATAGGCCGGCCCGATAGGTAACGATCACTTTCAAATTCTTTATTACCTAGCACCCGGTTTAACACTTCCAGCTTTTGTTCTCGCTGTTCAATACCAAAGGCCAGCGCTTCAATTGCGCGTATAAAATTCGGTGCTTGATAGGATTCGCCCATCGCTTGCTCAACATTGCCGCCAACAGCTGGACTTGAGGAAAAATCAAATTCACTAGCATCAATATCAGCCGCACGAATCATGTGCTCGCCCAGCGCATCCAGACGAATCAACTTAGCATGCAATTCGGCCATTCGAATCGTCAGTGCTTTTACCTGTTCTTGCGAATCCTGTTGTATTTTCTCAATTTCCTGCCGCTTTTGACTGAGCTCATTCTGCCATGCCTGTACAAATTCCTGCCGCTGCTCTGCGGCATCATTGGTAGCGGCCACCCGGTAGCCCATCGCAAACACAGTCCCTGCAACCGCCAGTAACAGCATCATGCATAACAGCAGCTTACGGTGACTCAACGCCAAGCTTTTTGCCTTACCGTGCTGATGACTTACAAAAATAATATTCATTTATGATCTCTTGAGCTAAACCGGTACGCCGCATACTATGCATGACATGCAACAAAACAAGTATAGTCGCTTTAAACAAATTGAAAACGTGGCAGAAAAAAACTCGCCTCTGGGCAAGTTGCTGCACCGTGCCAGCAACATTCTGACTCATCAGGAAACCGTGCGTTCCGTATTGGAGCCTTCATGTCGCGAACACTGTTGGTTAGCCAATTATCGTAACGGCACGCTTTTTCTGCAAACGGACTCTTCAGCTTGGGGCGCACGCCTGCGAATGCAGCAACGAGCCATCGTCCAGCAATTAAAAAACACCACCGTTTTTGCAGCCTTACACAGTGTCAAAGTATCGGTGCAGCCAAGCTACACAACAGAAAGCACAACCAGAACGGCTAAAAAAATATCCGCACAAAACGCAGAACAAATTATGGAAACAGCACAGGACACAGATGATCCAGCGTTAAAAGCTGCGCTGACCCGCCTTGCCCAGAACAGCCGTAACAAAGATAACCGTTAGTGTTTATGCCTTGAAAAAAGGGGAACAAACACTAACTGACAGATAGGAATTAAGCGGTAACCAGAGGGCGGGAGTAAGAAATTGGCGCGTCTTCAAAGCTATCAAAAGTCGCCACTTCCCAAGCATCTTCCTGCACAATCAGTTCACGCAACAACGCATTATTCAGGCCGTGACCGGATTTATGACCTTTGAAAGCACCGATCAAGCTGTTGCCCAGCAGATATAAATCACCAATCGCATCCAAAACCTTGTGTTTAACGAACTCATCGTCATAACGCAGGCCGTCTTCATTTAACACACGGTAATCATCTACGACGATCGCATTATCCATGCTGCCGCCCAACGCCAAATTTTTAGAGCGCAGGTATTCAATATCGCGCATAAAACCAAAGGTTCGGGCACGGCTGACTTCTTTCACAAAAGAGGTCGAGGAGAAATCAATGCAGGCTTCCTGCAATCGATCTTTAAATACGGGGTGATCAAAATCTATGGTGAAGGAAACCTTGAAGCCATCGAAGGGTTCAAAGCTGGCCCATTTATCACCATCTTCAACGATGACTTTACGTTTAATGCGGATGAATTTTTTGGGTACTGGCTGATCTTGCAAGCCCGCCGATTGAATCAGAAATACAAAAGGACCGGCGCTGCCGTCCATAATAGGCACTTCAGCCGCACTCAGTTCAACATAGGCGTTATCAATACCTAAACCCGCCATGGCTGACAACAGGTGTTCAACGGTATCAACACGCACGCCGTCTTTAATCAAGGTTGTGGAAAGCGTAGTTTCACCGACATTTTCTGCCAATGCAGGAATTTCAACAACAGGATCAAGATCGGTTCGACAAAATACAATGCCGGTATTAGGCGGTGCCGGCTTAAGTGTCAGATAGACTTTTTCGCCGGAATGCAGACCCACGCCTGTAGCACGGATGGTGTTATTAAGCGTACGCTGTCCGATCATAGGGAGAAGCCCAAAGTTTAAGAATTAATTTGACCCCGGATCCTAACAAAAAATAGCCGATTAGCCAATCAGCTTAGTATAAAACCCGACATAATGGAGATGGCCATCTCATTACATCGGGGTTTACCAAGCGGTACAGAAAATCGCACAACCGTCCCAAGGGTACTCAAAGTCACCCTAAACAGACCGACAGTGTGAACAGAAGTTCCTATCCGCAACATTCAGATAGCTAATAAGCTACCTGAACAGTCCTGCTTAGTCCGCCTGACGACGCAGGAAAGCTGGCACATCCAGATAATCTTCCTTGTACTGCACACCACCATCCGGAGTTTGCGCAACGGCGGCATTACCCACGGTTTGCTGACGCATCACCGTTGGACGATCCAGCGTGCCGTAATCGACATTACCGGACGCATCTACAACAGGACGCTGAAGCTGCACCTGAGGCTGCTCAACCACTTTCATGGCTGGCTTGTCTTCAGCTCCGTCCAAACCAGTGGCAACTACGGTTACCCGTAGTTCTTCACCCAGGCTTTCATCGATGACCGTACCCACCACAACCGTAGCGTTGTCGGAAGCGAAATCTTCAACAATTTCACCGACTTCGGAGAATTCACCCAAAGACAATTCAGGTCCGGCCGTGATATTCACCAGAATACCGCGTGCGCCCTGCAGGTTGACGTCTTCCAGCAGCGGGCTTCGAATCGCTGCTTCAGCCGCTTCACGAGCACGACCTTCACCACTTGAGCGGCCACTACCCATCATTGCCATGCCCATTTCAGACATTACCGTGCGCACATCCGCGAAATCCACGTTGATCATGCCTGGACGGATAATCAGGTCAGCAATACCCTGCACCGCACCCAGCAGCACGTCGTTAGCCGCAGCAAAGGCTTTTAACAGGCTAGTGGTTTCACCCATCACATCCTTCAGTTTTTCATTCGGAATAGTGATCAAGGAATCCACGTGTTCGGACAGCGCTTTAATACCCTCTTCCGCGATTTTCATACGTTTGCGACCTTCAAAGGCAAACGGCTTGGTAACAACCGCAACCGTCAGAATGCCCAGCTCACGGGCAACCTGCGCAAATACCGGTGCAGCACCGGTACCGGTACCACCACCCATGCCAGCGGTAATGAATACCATATCAGCGCCTTCCAGCACTTCGGCAATACGGGCGTGATCTTCAATCGCCGCCTGGCGACCCACTTCTGGGTTTGCACCAGCGCCCAGACCTTTTGTCGCCTCGGTACCCAGCTGCAAAACCGTCTTGGCTGTGATGTCTTTTAATGCCTGCGCATCGGTATTAGCGCAGATAAATTCTACACCTTCGATGTTACTGGCAAGCATGTGATTCAGTGCGTTACCGCCACCGCCACCGACACCAACCACTTTAATTTCAGCACTTTGAGGAATGCTATCTACGAGTTCAAACATGGCCATCTCCTTTTCCTTACTTTTGAGCGTTTAACAACTGTTAATTCGGTTTATATTTCTTAAAGCTTTTTAAAGCAGATCTAAAAATTATCTTTAAACCAGCCTTTCATACGGCTAAAAAAGCCGCCTTCGGCAATACCTTTGCGCTTCTCCAGCGCACCATCCTGCATTTGTTTCTGCGCGTACAACAACAGACCTACACCGGTGGAATAAATTGGGTTTCTGACAATTTCCGACAGTCCATCAACCCCCTGCGGCATTGCCAATCTGACTGGCATATGAAAAATCTCTTCGGCTAAATCCACCACCCCTTCCATCTTCGAGGTACCACCGGTCAACACCACGCCGGCAGCAATAATGTCTTCAAAACCACTGCGGCGTAATTCCGCCTGTATCAGCGTAAACAGTTCTTCATAGCGAGGCTCAACCACCTCAGCTAATGCCTGACGGGATAAATCCCGTGGCGGACGATCACCAACACTGGGCACCTTGATGGTTTGATCGGCACCGGCCAGTTGCGTCAGCGCACAGGCGTATTTGGTTTTGATGTCATCGGCATGCTGAGTCGGTGTGCGTAACGCCATGGCAATGTCGTTCGTCACCTGATCACCGGCAATCGGAATTACCGCCGTATGGCGAATCGAGCCGTCGATAAAGATGGCAATATCCGTGGTACCGCCCCCAATATCCACCATGCACACGCCTAGCTCTTTCTCATCGTCGGTCAGCACCGCGTAGCTTGAGGCCAGCTGTTCAAGAATGACGTCATCAACTTCTAGTCCACAGCGACGCACACATTTTTCGATATTCTGCGCAGCCGTTGCCGCACCCGTTACCAGATGCACCTTGGCCTCCAGGCGTACGCCGGACATGCCCAGCGGCTCCTTCACACCTTCCTGGTTATCGATGATGTATTCCTGCGGCAGGATGTGCAGCACCTTCTGGTCAGCGGGTATCGCTACCGCTTGTGCGGCGTCAATCACTCGCTCCATGTCACCTTGTACTACTTCACTGTCGCGAATGGCCACAATACCGTGGGAATTCATGCCCTTGATGTGGCTACCGGCTATGCCTGCATAAACCGAATGAATCTGGCATCCCGCCATCAACTCGGCTTCTTCCACGGCGCGCTGAATGGACTGCACGGTGGATTCAATATTTACCACCACACCTTTTTTCAGCCCGCGCGATGGATTACTACCAATACCCACCACTTCGATGCGATTGTCAGGAGTGATTTCCCCCACAATAGCCACCACCTTGGAGGTTCCGATGTCCAAACCAACGATCATCTTGTTGCCAGTCGAGCCGGTCATATACTGTTCTCTATTACCCTACAATCGTTATAAAAAGCGGTCTTAACTCACCGTCGGCGCAGTCTTCCATTGCACTGCAATACCATTGGTATAACGTAAATCCACTCGTTCAATTTCATTTAACTTGTCCTTTAACACGCTGTGATAAAGGTTTTTAAATCGTGCCATCTTGGCACCCAGTTGCTGCTTGCCCAGCGCCACTTCAATTAAGGCGTCCTGTCCGGCTTCACCTGCTGCCAGTGCGTCGGCAGATAACAGTTGTAACTGCCAGGCGCCACGTTCGGATTTATGTACCGACACCAGCTGCAAACTCAATTCGGCCACTTCTGACTGTAAACGGGCAAACTGCCCTAATACTTCTACCGAGCTGCTATCAACACCTCTTAGCAAGGGTGCGCCGTCCAAAACCGGCAATTGTTGTGGCTCAAACACCTGGCCCTGAGCCGTTAATAGCGCATGATCATTCCAGCGAGCCACCGCTACATGTTCCCGCAAGCTGACGTGTAAGATGCCCGGCCACTGCCGTCTTACCGACACTCGCGCCACCCACGGACGCGTCTGTAACTGTTGCTGCAAACTGTTCAAATCGGTGCGCAATACGCCCTCGGTAATTTGCCCCTGCACCCACTGCGCAACCGTTTCTCCATCGATAAAAGTTAAATCACCCGCTACCTGCACTTTGGTAATAGGCTGATCCAGGCTATCCAGCACACGACTACCACCCATCACCATAACCACCAGCACTGCAATCACCGTCAAACCACGCAGCAACTTCAGCGGCAAGCTAAACAGCTGCCGATCCGGCAGGCGCTCGCTTAACGGGCGTTTGGCCGGTTTTTGCTCTGAGGTGCGCGTGGCACCCTGTGGTTTGCGTTTGTTCATTTTCATCGCTCAATTAACGCTTTGCGGTACTCAAAATTTGTAGAGTTAAAGCCGGAAAATCCAAACCCACGGCCTGCGCCGCCATCGGTACCAGGCTATGATCGGTCATGCCCGGAATGGTGTTGGCTTCCAGCACTAAAAATTCATCGCGCGTCTCGTCCAACATCACATCGACACGCCCCCAGCCATTACAGCCCAGGCTGTCAAAAGCGCGTAATGCCAGCGCCTGCATGTGTTGTTCTTTTTCGGCTGACAGACCACAGGGAATCAAGTACTGAGTATCGTCATCCACATACTTGGCCTGGTAGTCATAAAACTCTCGTGCGGTTTCCAGCCTGATGCCCGGCAGTGCTTGGCCCTTGATAATGCCCACCGTGTATTCGCCGCCGCTGATCCAGCTCTCGGCAATCACCGTTTGATCGTACTGCACTGCCTCTTCATAGGCGGCCTGCAAATCTTCTGCGCGATCCACCTTGCTCATGCCAATACTGGAGCCTTCACTGCCCGGCTTAACCATCAATGGCAGACCTAGTTCGCCACACACTTGCTGCCAGTTACTGTCGGCCGTTAATACGCGGAAGGCTGCCGTGGGCAAGGCCATGCCCTGCCACAAAAATTTGCACTGCGATTTATTCATCGCCAGCGCCGAAGCGGCCATGGCCGAACCTGTCACTGGCAAATTCATCGCTGCCAGCAGACAGGGAATACTGCCATTTTCACCTTCACCGCCATGCACCATATTAAAAACAGTGTCGACGGGCTGCGCGTTAAGTTGCTCAATCAACGACTCGTCACCGTTTGGACCAAAAGCGTCAATAGCAAAGGCATCGACACCGGCAGCCAGCAGCGCCTTAAGCACCGCCTTACCGCTGATCAGGGAAATCTCCCGCTCCGCCGCACGGCCGCCCATCAGCACAGCCACCCGGCCAAAATCAGCAGGGTTTACTGTCGCAAATTTGTCATTCACGGCTTGGCTCACCTTTTATCCCTCACCCTTCAACTTCAATTGTTTGTCCGCCAGCTGGGCTGACAGTGCACCAATATTGCCTGCGCCCTGCGTCAGCAACACATCGCCATCTTTTAGCTCTCTCGCCAATACGCTCATCACGTCTTCACCATGGTCGATAAATACCGGATCAACTAAACCGCGTTGACGAATGCTGCGACACAGGCTGCGACCATCGGCACCCGGAATCGGCTCTTCATCGGCCGGGTAAACTTCCATCAGCAGCAGGCCGTCCACCTCGGATAACACCTGAATAAAATCTTCAAACAGATCGCGGGTACGGCTGTAACGGTGCGGCTGATAGAGCATTACCAGACGGCGATCAGGCCAGGAAGCGCGCACCGTATCCAGCGTCGCTTTTACTTCGCGAGGGTGGTGACCGTAATCATCCACCATCAAGACATTGCCATTGGGCGTATCGAATTCTCCACAAACCTGGAAGCGTCGACCCACCCCCTCAAATTTTTTCAGCGCCGTGCAAATGGCTTCGTCACTGACACCTTCATCGGTGGCTACGGCAATCGCTGCCATGGCATTTAACACGTTGTGATGACCGGGAATATTCAGGGTCACCTCAAGATCCTTGTGTTCCGCCGGACGTTTGGCGGTGAAAGTCATGTGCAAACCAATTTGCTGGATATCAACCGCACGATAATCCGCCTCCTCCGCTACACCGTAGGTAATCACCGGGCGACTGACATCGGGCAGAATCGACTTCACGTTATCATCATCGATGCAGGCCACTACCAGGCCATAAAATGGCAGGTTATGCAGGAAGCTAACAAAGGTGTCGGTCAGCTTGGAAAAATCACCGCCGTAGGTGGACATGTGATCAGCATCAATATTGGTGACAATGGCCGTCATGGGCTGCAAGTGTAGGAATGACGCATCACTCTCATCGGCTTCAGCAACCAGAATACGACTGGCACCCAGCTTGGCGTTGGTACCGGCGCTATTTAGCAGGCCGCCAATCACAAAAGTTGGATCCAGATCACCCTCGGCCAGCAGTGATGCCAGCAGACTGGTGGTAGTGGTTTTACCGTGGGTGCCCGCCACCGCAATACTGTGGCGATAGCGCATCAATTCACCGAGCATTTCGGCACGCGGAACCAGCGGAATACGGTGTGCGCGAGCAAAAATAATCTCGGGGTTTTCTTCGTTAATCGCTGTCGAGGTCACCACCACATCGGCGTCCTTAACGTTCTCTTCGCGGTGGCCAATAAAGACCTGCATACCCATCGCCACCAGACGATCAGTGACACGGCTTTGACGCATATCGGAGCCACTGATGTTGTAGCCCTGGTTCAGCAGCACTTCAGCAATACCGCTCATGCCCGCGCCACCAATACCGATAAAATGGATTTGGCGGATACGACGCATTTCGGGAATCATCACACCAGCAGTGTGTTTTATATCAGCCATGACAAAGCTCCAAACAACGTGACGCCACCCGTTGTGCCGCATCATTCTGCGCCACTGCACGGGCATTCTGTGCACGCTCTAAAAGTCGCGTACGATCACTAAATTCTGTGGTTAACAACTCAGCTAAACGCTGCGCTGTTAATTGCGATTGCGGCACGATGATGGCCGCATCATTATTCTCTAAAAAACGTGCATTGGCGGTTTGATGGTCATCCACCGCATGCGGGTAAGGCACAAAAATTGCCGCTACACCGGCACAGGCCACTTCGGATACGGTCAATGCTCCAGCGCGACACAACACCACATCGGCCCATTGATAGGCTGCGGCCATGTCATCAATAAAAGCGGTTAATTTGCCGACAATCGCATGCTCTTGGTACGCCTGCTCAGCCGCGGCTAAATTTCGTTTACCGGCCTGATGCCAAACTTCCGGGCGGTCACTTTCAGGCATGCTGGCTAACGCCGCCGGCACTGTTTCATTGAGCGCCTGAGCGCCTAAACTGCCACCCAATACCAACAGGCGTAATTTGCCGCTGCGATTTTGCATGCGCTGTGCGGGTGCAGGTGAGTCAACAATGGCGCCACGCAGCGGATTACCCACCTGTTCGCCCTTTTCACCCAATGCACCGGGGAATGCCGTCAGTACGCGTGAAGCAAATTTTGATAAATATTTATTGGTCATGCCCGCCACTGCATTCTGTTCGTGTATCACCAACGGCCTGCGTAAAATCCATGCTGCGAGGCCGCCAGGTCCTGAAGCAAAGCCACCCATGCCCAATACACACACGGGATTAATTTTTCGTACTGCAACCAATGCCTGCCACAGTGCAATCACTAACTTAAAAGGGGCCAACAGCAAACTCAGCTTGCCCTTGCCACGTAAACCGGCGACCCGGATACAGGTCAGCGCAATTCCAGCCTTTGGTACCAGGTCCGACTCAATGCCACGCTCAGTACCCAGCCATTCAATCTTCAGGCCGTGCTGCTGCAACACTTCGGCTGTCGCCAGCGCTGGAAACACGTGACCGCCGGTTCCTCCGGCCATCACCAGCACTGTTTTACCCTGCAAAGAGGCGTTCATTCGCTCACCTCTGCTTTGGCAGTTGTACTTTTTGTTCCGCCATCGGCCAACAGACTTTTATTCTCATAATCCACCCGCAACACCATCGCCAGCGAGATACAGCAGACAATCAAACTACTGCCGCCATAGCTCAGCAGCGGCAGTGTCAAACCTTTGGTGGGCAACAAACCGGTATTCACACCAATATTGATCAACGCCTGGGCGCTGAATAAAAAAGCAATGCCGTAGGTCACATAGGCCGAGAAGAACTGTTCTAACTTCTCTGCCTGACGACCAATGTGCATGATGCGCCATGCCAGCAGGAAGAACAGTGCAATCACCAGTGCCGAACCCAACAGGCCGGTTTCCTCGGCCAGAATCGCATAGACAAAATCGGTATGAGCCTCGGGCAGGTAAAACAATTTCTGCACACTGTTACCAATGCCAACACCCAGCCATTCACCACGACCGAAGGCGATCAGCGCCTGCGTCAACTGATAACCACTGTCGAATACATTTTCCTTCGCCCAGGGATCCATAAAGGTCACCAGGCGCTGCATGCGATAAGGCTGAGATACCGCAAGCAGAGCAATAGATGTGAGGCTAACGCAAATCAATACCAGGAATTGCGTAAGCCTCACTCCCCCTAAAAACATCATGCCCATCGCAGCGCTCATCAGCACCACGGCCGCACCAAAGTCCGGTTCCAATAACAGCAGTAACACCATCATTACCAATACCAGCATGGGTTTTGCAAACCCCCACCAGTGAGTACGTACTTCGCTTAAGCGGCGTGCCAGATAAGCGGCCAGGTACACCACCATAAATAATTTCGCCAATTCAGAGGTTTGGATATTGATCGGCCCCAGACGAATCCAGCGCATGCTGCCATTCACTTCGCGACCAACGCCCGGCATGATGACCATCACCAGTAACACAAAGGCCGCCGCCAATAGCAACCAGCCCAGGCTATTCCACACTTTCATGGGCATCAAAAAACTAAAGGCCGCTAAACCCAACGCCAAACTTAAAAACACCGTATGACGAATCAGGTGATAAAAGGGATTGCCGTATTTGGCGCTGGCCACTTCCATGGAGGCTGACGTCACAATAATCACACCAATGATCATCAACGCTACGGCCACCAAAATCAGCCGCCTATCCAAACGCTGCACCACATCAACGGGCAGCGTCGGCATGCTGATGCCTGCGCACTTCATTTTGGCTTTGGCGAGCATCTCCATTAAAGAGCCTCCACCGCTCGCACAAAGGCATCGCCCCGTGCTTCGAAGTTGGCGAACATATCCAAACTGGCACAGGCCGGTGATAACAACACCACGTCACCTTTATGTTCCTTCTGCGCCGCCACATAAGCAGCAACCTCAACGGCCTCAACCATTGAATTTACTCGAGATACCGATACTTCTTCTGCCAACAAATCGTCTAAACGCTGAGCATCTTTACCTATCAACACCAAATGTGAGCAGTACAGCCACACCGGCTGTTGCAAATCATCAAAATCAGCGCCTTTGCCATCACCACCGGCAATCAACACGATGCCATGGCTGGCAGGACCTAAACCATTGAGTGCCGCCACCGTAGCACCCACGTTGGTACCCTTGGAGTCGTTGTAGTAATCCACACCCTTTTTATTTGCTACCCACTGACAACGGTGCGGCAAACCTGCAAATTCACGCAGCGTCTGCAACATCTCGGCCAGCGGCAAGCCAACCGCTGCACCCAACGCCAACGCCGCCAGTGCATTACTGGTGTTGTGCAGACCTTTAATTTTTACTTCGCTGACAGCCATTAACGGCTGCTCACCTTGCATCAACCAGCTTTCAGCTGCCTGCTGAGCCAGACCAAATTCATTGCTATTTTTCGCGACGCCTTCAATGCTGTAGTGCCACAGCTTGGCGCTGCCGGAGGGCTCAGGCAGCAGGTCTTCATCGGCGTTGACCACGATCTGCGCGCAACCAGTGAACACGCGGCGCTTGGCATCCTGGTAGTCGTCAAAACTTGCATAGCGATCCATATGGTCAGGGCTGACATTCAAAATAGTAGCCACTTCGGCATTGAGTTTTTCAGTCAACTCCAACTGAAAACTGGACAATTCCAGCACATATATTTCTTTTTCCCCGTCTGCCAATAAATCCAACACCGGTGTGCCCAGATTACCGCCAACACCCACTGCTTTACCGGCCTGTTCGGCCATCAAACCCACCAACGTGGTGACCGTGCTTTTGGCATTGGAACCGGTAATCGCCACAATCGGTGCGCTGACCGCTTCACAGAACAAATCAATATCACTGCCGATGTGCGTACCGCTGGCAATCGCCTGCTGAATGGCGGGCTGGCTCAATGCCAAGCCGGGGCTCATAATCAAGCGTTCAGAGTCACTTAACAGCGCCGCATCCAGTTCTCCCAACCGCACAGTAATATCCGGAAATTGCTGTTGAAGCTGTGCCAGATACGGTGGTTCCTGACGGGAATCAACCACCATAAAGTCCGCACCCTGCGCGGCCAAATAGCGCACACAGGAAAAACCGGTTTTACCCAGTCCTACCACGATGTTTGCTATTCGTTTGGTCACTTTATCTCTACCTTCTCTGTTAACGCAGTTTCAATGTTGATAAACCGATCAACACCAAAATCACGGTGATGATCCAGAAGCGTACAATCACCCTTGGTTCTGGCCAGCCCTTCAATTCAAAGTGGTGATGAATCGGTGCCATACGGAAAATACGTTTGCCTGTCAGCTTGAAAGAAGCCACCTGCAAAATTACCGACACGGTTTCCATCACAAACACGCCGCCCATAATGAACAATACAAATTCCTGCCGTACGATTACCGCCACTACGCCCAGCGCAGCGCCCAGCGCCAATGCGCCGACGTCGCCCATAAACACCTGTGCGGGGTACGTGTTGAACCATAAAAAGCCCAGACCAGCACCAACAATGGCGCCACAGAACACCACCAATTCACCGGCACCGGGCAGGTAAGGGATGTTCAAATAATCAGAAAACTGAGTGTGTCCGCTCAAATAGGCAAAAATACCCAATGCCGCACCGACCATCACGGTCGGCAAAATTGCCAAGCCATCCAGACCATCGGTCAGGTTCACCGCGTTGCTGGTACCAACAATCACAAAGTAGGAAAAAACGATATAAAAGATGCCCATTTGCCATGCCACATCTTTAAAAAACGGCACAATCAGTTCAGTTTCTACTGGTGATGTGGCTGTGTAATACAAGAAACTCGCTGCGGCGATACCGCCCACGGACTGCCACAGGTATTTCCAGCGTCCGGGCAGACCACGGGAATTTTTCTCAACCACTTTGCGATAATCATCAACCCAACCGATGGCACCAAAAATAAAGGTCACGCCAATCACCACCCAAACGTAGCGGTTAGACAAATCACCCCACAACAGGGTGCTGATCATGATCGCCACCAGAATCAGCGCGCCGCCCATGGTTGGCGTGCCGCGCTTGCTCAAATGGCTTTCTGGACCATCGTCACGCACAGCCTGGCCAATCTGGTGAAAACTCAGGCGACGAATCATCACCGGCCCCACCAGCAAGGAAATTGCCAGCGCCGTGATAACACCCAAAATGCCACGAAGTGTCAGGTACTGAAACACCGTAAAAAAGCTGACGTACTGCGATAAGTATTCAGCAAGGCTTACTAACATTTGTGTTCTCCACCCGTAAAGGCCTGCACAATGCGCTCCATGTGAGCACTGCGCGACCCCTTAACAAGCACCGTGGTATTGCCATTCATCCTGTTACGGAGCGCTTCAATCAAACTGCCATGATCCTCAAAAGCATGGCCCTGGGGGCCGAATTCACGTGCCGCGTGGGCACTCAGGCTGCCCACCGTCATCAGATTATCGATACCCTGACTGAGCGCGTAACGTGCAGCTTCCTGATGATCATGCAACGCCGAATCACCCAGCTCAGCCATATCCCCCAGCACCAGCGTTTTATGTCCGCGACACTGGCTCAGCACATCAATGGCTGCACGCAATGATTCTGGATTGGCGTTGTAACTGTCGTCGATAATTCGCGCGCCATTTTCCAGCCTGATACAGGTCAAACGTCCAGCCACTGGCTCCACCGCTTCCAAACCCGTCTTGATCTGCACCAGACTGGCGCCCAGCTCACTGGTTGCAGCTGCTGCCGCCAAGGCGTTGGCAATGTTGTGCTGACCCAAATGTTTCAAAGTGACATCAATCACACCCTGTGGGCTGACCAGTTCAAAGGCATAACCGCCGTTGTTCTGTAACTGGCAATTACGCGCATAATAATCAGCACCAATATTTTCATTAAGACTAAACATCAACTGGCGGCGATCACCGGCCCGTGCTTTCCATTTGTACGCATTCAAATCATCGCCATTAATGACGGCCACGCCGCGTGCTGGCAGGGCATCAAGAATTTCACCCTTGGCCTGCACAACATTATTCAGGCAACCAAAACCTTCGATATGCGCCTCGGCAGCATTGGTGATAATCGCCACATCGGGCTGTACCAGCACTGCCGTGTAGGCAATTTCGCCAATGGAGCTGGCACCCAGTTCCAGCACCGCGTATTGGTTTTCTTTAGATAAAGCCAACAGCGTCATCGGCGCACCCAACTCATTATTGAAATTCCCCTGCGTTGCCAAGGTGTTGCCCAGCTGCCTTAAAATCGCTGCCGACATTTCCTTAACGGTGGTTTTACCGGCACTGCCGGTCATCGCCAGCATCGGGCCTCTGAAGTTTTCACGGTTGATTGCGCCCAGCAAGCCCAAGGCATCACGACTGTCTTCAACCACCAGCTGAGGCAGCGGACTATCAACCGGCTGCTCAACAATCGCCGCCACAGCACCCGCTTCCCGAGCTTTTTCAACAAAGGCGTGACCATCAAAATTGGGGCCTTTAATCGCGACAAATAAATCACCGGCCTGCAGCTTGCGGGTATCAATACTGACGGAGGAAAACTCAGCATCACCATTAACCAGCGAACCGTTCAAGCGCGCACTCACGCCAGCAAGAGTCAAATTAGAAATCATGACTCATCTCCCGTCTCAGTCTGATCGGTTTTTATTTCCCGTACTTTCAAAGCAAGCGCCTGTTTCACCTGTTCACCATCACAAAAGGCCGTGCGCGTAGCGCCGACCTGCTGATAATTCTCATGTCCTTTGCCTGCCACCAACACCACATCATCAACTTCCGCCATATCCACAGCCAGCTGAATGGCCTGTGCGCGATCAGTGCAAATTTTCGCTTTCAGAGGATGACTAATACCTTCCATAATATCGTCGATAATGGCCTGCTCTGATTCACGTCTTGGGTTGTCATTGGTGATGATCACCTTGTCGCTGAGGCGCTCGGCAATTCTTGCCATCTGTGCACGCTTGCCGCGATCTCGCTCGCCGCCACAACCAAACACACAGATAACACGGCCAGTGCAGAATTCCCGCAATGCGGCCAACGCCACCATCAAAGCATCTGGAGTATGGGCATAATCAACCACCACCAGTGGCAGGTTCTGACCGCCATAACGCTGCATGCGACCGGGTGCCGTTTCCAGCGAGGCAATCACCGCCAGCGCCTTGTCCATGCTGACACCCTGTAGGCACAGCACCGAAAAAACGGCTAATAAATTACTTAAATTGAAACGCCCCAATAGCGGGCTGCTCAGAATACCTTCGCCCCAGGGCGAACTAATGCGGGCTCGAATGCCGCTTGCGCTAAACTGTAAATTTGACGCAAGTACTTCAGCCGCATGACCGGCGTCTAAATCAAAGCCGTAACCCAATAGCTGGATGTCATTTTGACTCTTGGCTTGCAGGGCGCGATAAATTTGGCCGCCAAAATTATCATCGACATTTAGCACAGCATGTTGCAGCCCTTGCACATCAAACAGCTTACGTTTGCTTTCTCCGTACTGGTGCATGGTCTGATGATAATCCAGATGATCGCGAGTCAGGTTAGTGAAAACCGCCGTATCAAAATGCACGCCGTTAACACGCGACTGATCCAAACCGTGCGAAGAAACTTCCATTGCCACCACTTGGCAACCTTCAGCAACAAAATACGCCAGCATACGATGCACGGAAATCACATCCGGCGTGGTATTACCGGTATTTTTCAATGCACCGATCTCACCCCAACCCAAGGTACCAATCACGCCGCAGCTTACATCCGCGGCCTGCAAGCTTTGCGCGATGTAATGGCAACAGGATGTTTTACCATTGGTGCCAGTGATACCCACAACGCATAACTGGCGCGAAGGCTGCTGGAAAAATCGATCAGCCAATTCGCCCAGTCGTTTTTCAATATTGTTAATACCAATCACTGGCACGTCACAGCCATTTGCCGCGTCGGTCTGGCTGGCATCAATCGCTACCGCCACCGCACCACGTTTAATAGCGCTACCGATAAAGGCTGTGCCGTCCAGCTCAGCGCCTTTGAGGGCAACAAACAAATCACCGGGATTAATCTCGCGGCTATCCAGTTTAATATCATGAATGCGGACGTCAGCAGTTGATGCTGTCTGCCCGTAACCGGCAAACAGTTGTTCCAGTGTCATTTCAAAGCGCGGCGCAGACTGGCTCATGACTTACGCCCCTGCGCTTGTTTAACTGCCATCACCACGTTTTTGCCCGCGGCCACATCATCCGGAGAAACATTCATCAATCGTAATGCACCAGCCACCACACGAGAAAATACCGGTGCCGCTACTTCGCCACCGTAATATTCATTGCCAGCCGGCTCATCGATCACCACCACCGCAACCACACGCGGATTGCTGGCCGGTGCCAAACCGGCAAACACGGCCAGATATTTATCGTCCTGATAACCGCCTTTGCTGAGCTTGTGCACGGTGCCGGTTTTACCTGCGACACGGTAAAAGGGAATGCTGGCACGGGTGCCTGTGCCGCCTTTTTTAATGACGTTTTCCAGCATGCCTAGCAGTGCATTGGCTGTTTTTTCGCTCATTACCGACTTACCTGGAACAACCTCTTCCTGGCGCAGTAGCGACACCTGTTTAACTTCGCCACCATTAGCAAAAACAGTATAAGCCTGTGCCAATTGAAGGGTGGTCACAGAAAGGCCGTAGCCGTATGACAATGTCGCTCGTTCAATATCAGGCCAGCGGCTGTGATAGGGTAACAAGCCAATGCGTTCGCCGGGAAAGCCACTACCAGTGTCCTGCCCTAGCCCCACATCACGGAACATACCCACCACGCTCTCCACGTCCATTTCCAACGCTAATTTACTGGCGCCTACGTTGCTGGATTTGGAAATCAAGGTTGCCAGATTAATAGTGCCGTAGTTGCTGTGATCACGGATAACGTTACGACCCACACGCAAATAGCCTGGCGCAGTTTTAATCATGGACGAGGTTGTAAATTTGCCTGACTCCAACGCAGCAGCAACCGTCAACGGCTTCATAGTTGAACCCGGCTCGAAGACATCGGTAATGGCACGGTTACGCAGGTTGGTGTGGTTCATAGTGCGACGATTGTTGGGGTTATAGGAGGGCTGATTCACCATCGCCAACACTTCACCGGTTTGTGCATCCAGCAATACCATATGACCCGCTTTTGCTTTGTGCTCTTCAACCGCCGCTTTTAATTCTCGATAAGCCAGATACTGCAAACGTAAATCAATGCTCAGGTTCAGATGTTGACCGGCCTTCTCGCTTTTGATCGACTGCAAATCTTTGATAATGCGACCACGGCGATCCTTCAATACGCGTTTTTTACCGGCCTCACCGTGCAACCATTCATCGTAGGCCAACTCCAGTCCTTCCTGACCGTTGTCATCAATATCAGTAAAACCAACCAAGTGTGCCGCCACTTCAGCGGCTGGATAATAACGCCGGAATTCGCGCTGCGTATGAATACCCGCCAACTCCAGATCCATGATTTGCTCGGCACGGGCTGGCGTCAGCTGACGTTTGAGATAAACAAACTCGCGACTGCCTTTGGCGGTCAGTCGCTGCTGAAGAATTTTGGACGACAAACCCAGAGGCTGAGCCAGCAATGAGGCCGCTGTGGGCACATCTTTAATTTGCTGAGGATTCGCCCAAATAGACACCACTGGCGTACTCACCGCCAAAGGCTCGGAATTACGATCCAGAATCATGCCTCGGTAGGCATTAACCTGTTCAACACGCAGCATCCGCGCATCACCCTGACCATTGAGAAAGTCATGGTTAAACACCTGCAAATCGACAACGCGCCAGCCGATGACCAGAAACGCAGAAACCAGCAAGCCCACCGCGCAGCGATAACGCCATGCCGCGGTCACTTTCTGAGTTGCTGCCTGCCGTTTTTTCACAGCCATGTCACCACTGAACCAATATAATTTCGCTCGCGTCCGGAGCTTTCATTGCCAAACGTTTTCTAGCAATTTGTTCCACTCGGGCATGCTGCGCCTGCGCGCTTTGTTCCAGCAGCAGCTGGCCCCATTCAATATCCAGTCGATCGCGTTCCTGCAACGCTGCCTGAAACTGACTAAAGGCATGGCGATTCAGGTGACTGACATAGACCACCGCAACGGCTGACATCAGCAACAGACACAACAATGAAACCGTGCCTGAAAACTCTTTGCTGAACAGCGTTAGCAGCCTCATTTCAGCCTACCTTTTCGGCAATACGCATGATGGCGCTGCGCGCCCGTACGTTATCTTTCAATTCCTGCTCGGACGCCTTCACCGCTTTTCCGATGCGTTTCAAACGCATCTCCACTTGATCCGCAGTGATAGGCAAATAACGTGGCAGCGGCTCACCCTTTTCCTGCTTGAGGATAAAACGCTTCACAATGCGGTCTTCCAACGAATGGAAACTAATCACCACCAGGCGACCTTTGTCCGCCAATAGATCAACCGCCTGATCTAGCACAACGGCCAAATCATCCAACTCACGATTGATGAAAATTCGAATTCCCTGAAAGGCTCGAGTAGACGGATTTTTACCCTTCTCCCATGCCGGATTGGCTTGCTTGATCACCTCAGCCAAATGGGCTGTGGTGGTAAACGGCCGCTGTGCTCGCTCCGCGACGATGGCTTTGGCCATTCGACGGGCAAATCGTTCCTCGCCATACTCTTTAAGTACGGTAGAAATTTCCTCTTCACTGGCTTCAGCAATCCACTCGGCCGCACTTTGACCGCGACTGGTATCCATGCGCATATCCAGCGGACCATCCTGGGTGAAACTAAAACCGCGCTCGGGATCATCTAACTGGGGAGAAGACACGCCTAAATCCAGCAATACGCCAGTGATGCCGTTTTCGAAATTATTGGCCGCTGCCAGATCTTTCAGCTCAGCAAAAGAAGCGTGACCAATAATCACCCGCTCATCATCAGAGAAATGCTCATGAGCATAGGCAATCGCCTCGGGGTCTTTATCGATAACCAGCAGTCGGCCTTTGGGGCTAAGACGGCTTAGAATGACACGGCTGTGTCCACCGCGCCCGAAGGTGCCATCCACATAGCAGCCATCAGGATCAATAATCAGTGCGTCTACGGCCTCATTCAGAAGGACCGAATCGTGTACGTTATAGTCACTCATGCGTTACAACGACAATGATAAAAGTTCATCGGGCAACCCTTCGCTACTACCTTTATCTTCGATATAGGCGTCACGACGTTGCATCCACAATTCCTCGCTCCATAATTCAAATTTTTTGCCCTGCCCCAGTAATACGGTTTTTTTGTCCAGTTGCGCATAGTCACGCAATGGCTGAGTCAGCAACAAACGGCCGCTGCCATCGATATCAATATCGGTGGCATGGCCAATCAGCAAACGCTGAATACGACGAGCCGCAGGATTGAAGCTGGGTAATGCTTCAATTTTGCGTTGAATAACTTCCCATTCGTCAATAGGATAAATCAGCAGACAGTGCTCTTCGGTATCGATAGTTACCACCATCTGGCCGCCACAGTGCTCCGCCAAACGCTCACGATAGCGCGTCGGCATGGCCATACGGCCCTTGGCGTCCAGATTAATGTTGGTAACCCCACGAAACACTGAGTTTCTCCACTGCCCTAAAATTAGTTATGAGAGGAAAAACACCACTTTTACCCACTTTCCCCCACTATTTGACACTATAGAAACACGCGGGGGTAGTGTCAACCACTCGAAGAATTTGAAATCAGGGAGTTTGCCCTTAAAACACAAGGACTTACGTGATTCGGATAGAGTCAGAAGAGAACATTAGGAAAGGAAGAATCAGGAAAACAAAAAGGTAATAAACTAAGTTAATGTAGTTTCGAGGTGTCTATATTTTTTCGTCATAACAAAATTTGTTTTATGTCTTTTAACCAGCCTTGGCAACTCTCGCACCCACCCCTCCCGATGCACCATTCACACTCTTAATATAACAGCCGCCGATTAGAGCAAATCCGACACACATAAACCTGCACAAAAAAGGGGCTACCCGTGCCCCCTTAATACAGATCGTAATTTACGAACACTAGCCGACAATATCAAACACACCGTCAGGAATCATATATCCCTTGTGACGCACGGTGACAATATAACGAGGCGCGCCCGGTATGGGCTCAACCCTCTGCCGTAATTTAGAAACGAGATTATCCACCGCTCTGGTGTCGAGACTCCACTCCCTGCCGAATAAGGTTTGCGACAACGCCTCCCTCGACACGGCTTCTGCGTTGGCATTGACTAGCAACCGAATAAAGCCGAATTCGGTAGCACTTAACGGATATTCGGAGTCGCCATCACTCAACACCCTGTGACTAATGAAAAAAGCACTCTGCTTTTCTTCTATCCGGGTCTCACCTTTGGTCGTACTGTAACGTCGTTGCACTGCCTTGGCCCGAGCCAGCAACACTCTAAAATAAAATGGCTTGCTCACACAATCATCAGCGCCTATCTCAAGCCCAGCCACCATATCAACAGGGGCATCCAAACCGCTTAACATAATAACGGGCAAATCCTTCTTTGCTTTTATCCATTTGGTCAGTTCAATACCATTCTCTCCGGGCATGACAACATCAACAATCACCAAATCATAAACAGCATTACTCAGGAGCTCACGCGCCTCCTCTGCACTTTGGGCAAAGTCACATTCAATCCCCTATTTACCAAAACCTTGAGACAGCATTTCATGAATGACCAGATCATCATCCACAACAAAATACTTGGCGCCTGCCACTGCTCCCCCCCATTTCAGATAAAAAAACCAATCACGCAGAAATAATAACTAGCACGAGCCGCTACTAAGAAACGCCACATTTAGTATAGGCAAAATAATGAAATCGTCATAATGTGAAGAAAAGAAGTGAGAGCTGACCGATAAGCCCGCAGCCCTAGACAGGATATCCCGATACACAAAGGCTCTGAAGGTGGTACATTGCAGATGGTTACAAATGATAGGTGTCCGTGGTTACAAATGTAACCCCGCACTAAAACAAACTGCTACCATCAAAACAGTACGGCAATAAGACCCCAAATACCAACCACTCACTTATAGTGAATAGTCCTCGCGAACCTAAACCAATTAACTCTGCTCTTTGCGTACTATGCTCTGAATTAGCCTGCTGACCATTAAGATCAGCAACAGGATAGATATAATCCAGAGCCAGAAAGGATATTTACTTTCAGCTAAAGAGTCTGATTGCTTACTTGATCCATCATCATCGGATGAAAAAGTCTGCTTATTGGAGGCAGCGGTATCATTAGCCGCGAGTTGCAGCCCTTCTGATGAACTGTTTCTTGAAGTCGAGCTACTTTCGTCAGCAATAACTGTACCGCTTGCGGTTGAGCTTTCTGCAACTCCTTCTGAGCCTGAGCCTGAACCGCCTGAACCCGAACCACCTGAACCTGAACCGCCTGAACCCGAACCGCCTGAACCTGAACCGCCTGAACCTGAACCGCCTGAACCCGAACCGCCTGAACCTGAACCGCCTGAACCCGAACCGCCTGAACCTGAACCGCCTGAACCCGAACCGC
>Ga0209292_1001143_pt1 | contig 33035 bp, 30 predicted proteins | sample GOMGulsemesocosm_2_FD_184634 | JGI IMG/M metagenome (GOLD analysis project Ga0209292, IMG submission 184634) | Methane-oxidizing microbial communities from mesocosms in the Gulf of Mexico - GOM9C Gulf of Mexico (SPAdes) (version 2) | ecosystem: Environmental > Aquatic > Marine > Cold seeps... | reverse complement strand
CAGAAATACCTGGTACTTGAATGAACGTTTGTGATGCTAAGCCGTGTGGGTATATGAGTTCAGGTGTTGGCGTAAATACTAAATCGGTATCAACACTTTGTAATGCGCGGCAATCTTGGTCTAATGTGCGAGGATAAGCGGCTAAATCGGCAGCTTGGTTAAACTGCATTGGATTAACAAATATACTGACTACAACACGGTCTGCGTATTTTTGCGCTTCTTTAACAAGGGCTAAATGACCATCATGTAAATTACCCATCGTCGGTACAAACGCGGTGGATAGGCCAAGACGACGCCAAGCGATAACCTGTTCTCTAAGAACATCAATATTTGCAATAATATCCATATATGAATTACCTAATAAAATTGGTAGGGAATGTTGAAAAAGGGGGGCATGCGAATTTGAACCATTTGCTTATAGCCCCCTATCAATTTAAGAGTGCATGTGAATTATGAGAACATGTGCTCATCGGCAGGGAAAGTCTGTGCAGCAACTTCATCAATATAAGCGATAACCGCTTTACGCATATCGCCTGTTTCGGCTAAAAAGTTTTTTGAAAATTTAGGTACAAAGCCTTTCGAAATGCCGAAAGCATCGTGCATTACTAAGATTTGACCATCTGTATCGCGGCCAGCACCAATACCAATAACGGGGATAGTTAAGGCTTCGGAAATTCGTTTTGCCAACGGTGCAGGGATGCACTCTACAACTAATAGTTGGATACCCGCGGCTTGCAATGAAAGTGCGTGTTCAACCATTTCATCCGCTTTATCTTGTGCTCGGCCTTGTACTTTAAAACCGCCAAAAACGTGGACTGATTGTGGTGTTAAACCAAGATGACCGCACACAGGGATACCGCGTTCAGTCAGTGCTGAAACACTCTCAACTAACCATTCACCACCTTCAACTTTAACCATGTTTGCACCTGCTTGCATCAGGGTTGTCGCATTGGTCAAGGTTTGTTCTTTGGTTGCATAACTCATAAATGGCATATCTGCGATAACCAGTGAGTTGGTCGCACCTGCACGCACACAGCGGGTATGATAAGCAATATCTGTAACAGTGACGGGTAGCGTATCACTGTGGCCTTGCAGTACCATGCCCATCGAGTCGCCAACTAATAATACTGGTACTCCGGCTTCGTCAAATAATGCAGAAAAACTCGCATCATAAGCGGTAATACTGGCAAACTTTTGTCCTGCTTGTTTCATTTTAAGCAGTTTAGATACGGTAACTTTGCTCATTGGAAATCCTTGTTCACATTACTCTATGTTTTGATAAATAGCTAAGCCATTACGAGGACAGGCCTCAAGTAAGGCTGACAATGCTTGACCACAAGGTAATTGCAATTGTGGTGCTATTTCTGCTAATGGGTAGAGTACAAATTCACGTTCTTTCATGCCGTAATGTGGCACAGTTAAACGGGGCGTACTCATAACTTCATCGCCGTATAGTAAGATATCTAAATCGAGGGTTCTTGCTCCCCAATGTTCTTTACGTACACGGCCTTGTTCATTTTCAATCTGCTGTAGCGCATCAAGTAATTCAATTGGCGCTAAATGGGTGCCGACACAGGCAACCGCATTAATATAATCTGGTTGCTCTTGTGGTCCCATTGGCTTACTTGCATACAGGGATGATACCGAAATAAAACGACTTTCCGTTAATGTTTTTAGCGCTGTGATTGCTTCTTTAGCTTGCGCTATTGGATCGGCAAGATTACTGCCGATCGCGATATAACAACGGGTATAATCTTGTACGTTAATATCATGTTCTTTTAGAGATGACATACTATGAAGCATCACTTTCGCTTGCTGGCTTTTTCTTTTTAGCACGGCGTGGACGTGTTTTTTTACCCGCTGGTGAATTCAATTCTTTAATTAAGTTCTGACGGCCAGTGGCATTAGCAGTTTGGTAATCGCGCCACCATTGAGTTACTTCGACTAAATCGCCACCTTGAATCTCGGCTCGCATTTCTAAGAAATCAAAACCCGCACGGAATTTTAAATGTTCGAAGGCTTTTTCTGCACGTTTACCTTGGCGGCGTGGTAAGCGGCCTTGTAAATGCCAAATATCACGGATGGTTGAAGTAAAGCGGCGTGGAATTGCAATACTCTTAATTTGTGAATCAAGAGCATCATTCATTGCTAATAGCAAAGCATCGCTGTAGTTAAGACCGCTGTCAATAACGCGTTCTTCAGCCATCGCTTCCAGTGGATACCATAACATAGCGGCATATAAATAAGCGGGGGTTACACGCTTGCCTGAATTAATACGGCGGTCAGTGTTATCTAAGGCAATTTGGATGAATTTATCACAGTTACTTGAACCGTCTTCATTTTGATATTTACTAACAAGTGGGAACAAGGGTTGGAATAAACCATGTTCTTTCATTAATTTGTAAGTTGCTAAACCGTTACCATTTAAGAATAGTTTTAATGTTTCTTCAAATAAACGCGCGGCGGGAATACTTTGTAACAAGTTTGCCATGCGTTTGATCGGTTCCGCAGCATCTGGACTGATCTGCATGTCTAGTTTTGCGGAGAAACGTACAGCACGTAGCATACGCACCGGATCTTCTCGGTAACGTGTTTCTGGATCACCGATTAAGCGTAATTGCTTGCTTTGTAAGTCAGCAAGACCACCGGCAAAGTCATAAACAGCGCGATCGGCAATATTGTAATACAAGGCATTAACAGTAAAGTCACGACGTTCAGCGTCTTCACTGATGGTGCCGTAGACGTTATCACGTAACAACATGCCACCATCAGATTGCTTTGATGTTTGTTGATTTTGTTCTTTTTCTTTTTCTTCTACGTGATGACCACGGAAGGTTGCAACTTCGATCATGTCACGGCCAAATAAGATATGAGCAAGACGGAAGCGACGGCCAACTAAACGGCAGTTATGGAATAATTTTTTGATTTGTTCTGGTTCGGCATTGGTCGCGATATCAAAGTCTTTTGGTTCTTGGCCAATAAATATATCACGCACACCGCCACCTACAAGGTAAGCTTGATAGCCCGACTTGTGTAAACGATAGAGTACTTTTAGGGCGTTTTCACTAATTAAATTATGGTTTATAGGGTGTTGACCCTTTTCCAGTTTCAGTTCATTTAGTCCCAAATTCGGTACATCTTGTTGTGCTAATGGCGCAACAGCCGTATTAGAATGAGTATCTTCAGGTGCGTTTTTACTCTGTGCATCACGATCTTTGCGTGTCTTTGACGCTGTTTCAGAAGCAGTTTCTTTCACATCTGATGTTTGATCTATCTGCTTTCTGCTCAGTATATTTTTACAGAATTTAGTGATTTGAGTGAAAATGGTACACCTCGAATTAATAGTAAAATAGGTTGAATTATTTATGCCGCCATATAATAGCGCTGCGTTGATAAAATGACAAAGATTGTTGACGAAATTTAGTATTAATCTTGCCTTATTGGCTTAATACGATTGATTTCTGTCTGGGTAGGTTTTTGACGGACCAATGTTCTGTACCCCATTGTAATAGATGGGGGATAGATAGATCTTGCAGTTCGTTACACACGGGTAAGGCTAAGAATCTGAATGCATCAATTAAGAGGGCTTTAGCCTGACTGATATCTAATCCGGGCGCGTGATTCTGTTTACTTAATTTAGAGCCATCAGCATTACTGACCAAAGGCAAATGTAAATATGATGGTGCTGGCTGTGAAAATTGTTCAAACAGATATAATTGTCGCCCTGTTGGTTCAATTAAATCTGCGCCACGTACGACTTGGGTGATACCTTGGTAAATATCGTCCACGACCACGGCAAGATTGTAAGCAAACAGGCCATCTTTACGATGAATAATAAAATCTTCTGCAGCGAGTGCTTTCTCGATTTCTATCTTACCATGTAACTCATCCATAAAATGATAAACAGGTATTGTCGTCGTTACCCGCAAGGCTGCATTATTTGCAGCAAGTTGCTTATGCTTACATTGTCCTTGATAAAAGACACCTTGTGCTTGAATTTGTTTACGGGTGCAATGACAGTAGTAGGTTAAACCTTGCTGGCTAAGCTGGGCAATAGCTTCTTGATAAGCAGAACTGCGCTGGCTTTGATAGATAACATCACCATCCCAATGTAAACCAAAGGCATCAAGTGTTGCTAAGATATTCGCCGCTGCACCTGAAACTTCTCTAGGGGGATCGAGATCTTCGATGCGCACTAACCAAGTACCTTGGTTAGATTTTGCTTGTAAATAGCTGCCAACAGCAGCGATCAGGGAACCAAAATGTAATGGTCCTGAAGGAGAGGGCGCGAAGCGTCCTACATAGCTATTGGACATAAATGGGTTCTTAAAATAAAAAAGGCTATAAATAGAAAGAGGGCTAAGAAGCCCTCAATAAATCATGTCAGTTAAAAACTGATTAGCCAACCATTTGCTTTTCTTTGATTTCAGAAAGCGTTTTGCAGTCAATACATTGCTCTGCAGTCGGTCGTGCTTCTAAGCGGCGGATACCAATTTCGATACCACATGTGTTGCAAAAACCGAAGTCATCATGTTCAATTGATTGAAGTGTTTTTTCGATTTTTTTGATCAGTTTTCTTTCACGATCTCGAGCTCGAAGTTCTAGGCTAAACTCTTCTTCCTGGGCTGCTCTATCAACAGGATCTGGGAAGTTTGACGCCTCATCCTTCATATGAACTACAGTGCGATCAACTTCTTCACGTAGCTCATTACGCCAAGCACTTAAAATGTTTTTAAAGTGATCGCGTTGCTTCTCACCCATGTATTCTTCACCAGGCTGTTCTTGGTAAGCTTCTACACCTGCGATGGCTAAAACACCGAGTACTTTTTTCGCTTCAGGCATGCTATCTCTCCTAGTCCGCATTACGCCATAATATTACAGAGCACTGCAAAGCAATATTTATGGGCGGTATAAATACCAGAAACACACAAACTGCGCAAACTAAACTGGCAAATTGTTCACTAACACCCTCTTATGGGTTAGTTCTGCTGTGACATTAGTCACAGTTGAATGAAATTTGTTCTACTAACGTAATTTCGTGTTTTTCTATTGTACTCGCGTATGCAAATACTTCAACTCCTTGCTCAATTGCCTGCTTAACAAGATCACTATAGTCTTTATCTAAGTGTTTAGCAGGTTTTAGCGCCTTAATACCTGTGTGCTGAATAACAAATAATAATACCGCTCGGTGTCCGTTTTTCTTTACAGCCATTAGCTCTCTTAGATGTTTTTGTCCACGAACACTGACAGTATCGGGGAAATAACCACAGCCATTTTCTAATAAACTGGCACTCTTCACTTCGATATAGCATTTACCATGTTTAGTATCATCGAGTAAAATATCAATCCGACTATTTTCATTACCGTATTTTACTTCGGTGGTCAGACTGTCGTAGCCGATTAGTTGTGATATAGCGGCCGATTGAATTGCTTCTTTGGCTAATTGATTGGCTCTGGCTGTATTAATGCAAATTAAATCGCCATTGGCTTTTTCGGTAAGCTCCCAAGAACGTGAATATTTACGTTTCGGATTGTCTGAGGTTGAGAACCAGATTATATCGCCTGGATCGCCACAACCTGTCATTGCACCAGTATTAGCACAGTGTATGGTAACTTCTTCACCATTTTCAAGAATGACATCAGCCAAAAATCGCTTGTAGCGTTTAATTAACGTGGCGGACTGTAGGGGCGTCGGATAATGCATAATCATGCTCATTAGTTGGAAAACAGTCTAGAGCATAATAATTTTTGGAAAAGAAAGCCATAGGCAAGCTGAGGGTTGCAGAATCATTGTTGCCTATAGTTGTCGAAAGGTCGCTAGTTAAACTGAGACAGATCTCGTTGCCACTTTTTATCTTCTGCACTTCCAGCTTTTTGCCATATTTGTTTTACGTTGACGGTCAGTTGGCCATCAATCTCATTGGCATTGAGGGTGAATGTAAGCGGGTTGGCGATATTGGGTTGTGATAAAATATGTTGGTCGTTAAATACTTGCTCAACAATACATACAGACGTTTTATCCGGGCTGTCAGCATCACGGGCCAGTGGGTTATTACAATTGTTCATCAGATCACCGCCATTAGGATATAGCACATCTAATATTTGATGCTGGCTACCAATTGAAATATCAAAATATATTTTTTGACTGGCAAGGTAATTATAGATGTTAGCTGACAGTATCGACGGTGCACGTTCTTTTTCGTTATAAAACCGAGATAGTTTTAAATAGGTAGAGCTACCACCGGGGGCTGTTACATCGGCAGAACGTACGTATTTATGTAATATACGCATATGGTGTATAGGGAGGGTCCAGCCAACTTGTACTTGTACTTTTACATCGCCATTATTCAGCTCTTCAACATTGGTGATGCGTGTTCGTACTTTGGTATTAAGGATTGGATCAATGACTTCCGCGTCAATACTGTCCCGTATTTTTAATAACTGGGAAAGATTGAATTGCGGGCTACTACCGTGATCTGAAAATAGGCGTTTGACATCATCGAATACCGCCCTCATCTGTATGACTTCATGGTCTTGTTGGCGTATTAAGCGCGCGCTTTGCTGCGTAGATATTTGTTGTTCAGCAATAGCTAATTTTATCTCCCCTAAATTTTTTAAATTATTATCAAAGTCGTTATCTAGGGTTGTCAGACTTTTTTCTACTGTGAGGCTGTTACGTAATATGGTTATGCTCTGGCCTATGTAATGCTCGTCGAATGTTGCCCTTATTTGCTGTACCACAAATACTTGGCCTTTATATACATCCTTATCTTTGACTATTTGCGGCTTGTTTTGTGGTGTGATCTTAATATAAGCGGCTTGAATAATAGGCACATATTGTTTGTAGTTAGTTAGATCAACGGGCTTATTCATTAATTGATAATTACGTACATCAAAGCTGGCTTTGATCCGGGCTTTTTCTTGCATAATTTGTTTGGCACTGGCAATACTTTCGCCATTGGTGAGTTGATGGGTAATGGTATATGTTTTTGACCAAAAGCCAACGTGAGCCATTGCTGTATGGTTATAACTGAGGGTGAATAATAAGGATAAAAAAAATGACGTAGATAGGCGCATAGTAAATTCCTTTTGCTATTCCTTATAAATAATAGACTTAAATTTAATGAATTGTGTTTTTAGGGTAAAATCGGTTTATTACTGATTATTTTATTCTGAGAGGCCTTTGTGGCAGCGTTACCAATCACCGCCGTATTACCCGATCTATTTACGGCCTTAAAATTATCTAATCAAGTTATTTTGCAAGCGCCACCTGGTGCCGGTAAATCAACCTTATTACCACTTAAATTATTGCAAGAAAATATCTTCAGTGGCCGTATTTTAATGTTAGAACCAAGGCGTCTTGCTGCGCGTAACATTGCTGTATTTATGGCCTCGCAGTTACAACAAAAAGTCGGAGAGGATGTTGGTTATCGTATGCGCGGGGATACTAAAGTATCGAAATCAACACGATTGGAAGTGGTAACTGAGGGGATCTTAACCCGGATGATTCAACAAGATCCGGAACTCAGCGATTACGATCTTATTATATTTGATGAATTTCATGAGCGCTCACTCAATGCCGATGTCGGTTTAGCGTTTGCGCTCGAAGTCCAGCAAGGCTTACGCGATGATTTAAATTTATTAGTGATGTCGGCAACGCTCGATAGTGAAGGGCTACAGAAAATGTTGCCAGATGCGAAACTGTTGACGGCAGAAGGACGTTGCTTCCCTGTTTCTTATAGTTATCACCCGATGAATTTACAGCGCAATACGATTAAGCAAGCGTTGCCAGGCGCAATAACAGCAACGGTTAAATTAGCGCTACAGCAGCAGGGCGGTAATATTTTGGTATTTTTGCCTGGGGTGAGTGAAATTAAACGTTGCCAGCAACAGTTACAGGAATTAGTTAATGCGCATCTACAAGTATTGCCCTTATATGGTCAATTAACGCAACAACAGCAACAGGCTGCAATTAATCCTATCGTCGCAGGGCAACGCAAAATTGTATTAGCGACCAATATAGCCGAAACCTCATTAACCATTGAAGGTATTTCGGTGGTGATTGACTCTGGCCTTGAGCGCCGAGTTAGCTTCTCCCCACGCTCGGGGGTCAGCAGATTACAGACCAGACGAATAAGCCAAGCATCTGCAACTCAGCGAGCAGGGCGTGCGGGGCGTTTACAAGCAGGGCACTGTTATCGTTTATGGCGTGAAGAAGACCACTGCCGCTTAGATGCACAAATAGAACCAGAAATTATTGCCGCGGATTTAACCTCAACCTGTTTAGAGTTAAAGGTATGGGGTGTTAATAGCTTTGCGGAACTGTCATTACTCGATCAGCCTTCATTGGCAAATGTGCAATATGCTGAATCGTTATTAACTGATCTTGGCGCTCTAGATGCGGGGAGTTGTAGTAACCATGGGCAAGCTTTGGCTGAATTTGGTATGTCACCACGGTTAGCACATATGCTGTTAACGGCAAAAGAGTGGGAAAATGAACTGCCGGGTATTAGTTGGTTAGCCTGTCGATTAATCGCATTACTTGAAGGCAGTGAACGCTTACCACTTGATTTGGATTTTGCATTGCAACAAATGGCATCGGGGCAATTTAAACAAGCACAACGTCAAGCACTGCAGTGGGCACAACGCTTTAGCTTTGTTAAAAGCAGCAGTCAGTGCCGAAACACGAATGCTTATACTGGTTTGTTGCTAGCGTTAGCGTATCCAGACCGTATCGCACAGCGTCGTGATAATACAGGACGAGGGCAAGCTGGTCACGGGCTGGACGTGCGTTACATGTTAAGTAATGGACTCGGAGTTAAATTAATGGCCGATGCAAGTTTAGCAACTGAAGAATTCTTAGTCGTTGCTGACTTATCGTTAACCGAACAAGGTGCCGATGCTATGGTCTACAACGCTTGTGGAGTTGATTTAGCGGAATTACAAACTTGGTTACCGCCATTATTTACCGAGGAAGCGTTTGTGCAATGGGATTTAAAAACTCATAAATTGATTGCTGAGCAGCGTCAACGTTTAGGAAAATTGGTATTATCTCGCCAGATATTAACAGATATAACGCTTGCACAAAAACAAACGGCTGTACTGGCTGGTATTCGTAAAGCCGGATTATCGGTATTGCCTTGGAATGAGCACAATAAGGCATTGCTCACCCGATTACGCTGTGCATATTTATGGTTAGCGGAAGTGGGGTTTGTTGATTTCAGTGATGAAGCCTTAATTGACGATCTAGAAAACTGGTTGCAGCCGTATTTGACGGGTGTAACTGGTCCCTCACAGATGAAAAAAATTCCCCTAACAGAAGCGTTGCTCTCACGGCTAGATTGGTCGTTGCAACAGCGCTTGGACAATGAACTGCCGACTTATTTCACCGTGCCGACTGGATCGAAAATTAAATTACGTTATAACGATAACAGTGCACCGAGTTTACCTGTGCGTATTCAAGAGATGTTTGGTCAAGCTAATAAACCTGCGGTTGCCAATGGTCGAGTGCCTATTGTTATTGAACTACTGTCACCGGCGATGCGTCCGTTACAAATTACCCAAGATTTATTGGGCTTTTGGAATGGCAGTTATGCTGAGGTTAAAAAAGAAATGAAGGGCCGTTATCCGAAGCACTATTGGCCAGATAACCCCTTGGAAGCGATGCCGACACGACGTGTTAAAAAACATATGTAGGAAAGCAGCAATAGTTATTCGTAATCTGCTATTATCTCGCAGAGTTCGTTTCAGACAAATAAAAGAAGATTTATCATGACTAAAAAAATCGCTACATTGCATCCCCGTAATCCACATCAGGGACGTTATGATTTAACAGCCTTAGTTAAAACATACCCAGCGTTAAAAGCGTACATAAGACTAAATCCTTGTGGAGAAGAAACGGTCGATTTTAGTGATGATAAAGCAGTTGTTTGCTTGAACAGTGCATTATTAGCCCATTTTTACCAAGTACCAAATTGGCAGATTCCGACAGGTTATTTATGTCCGCCAATCCCTGGACGTGCAGATTACATTCACTATATTGCCGATCTACTGGCAGAAATTAATAATGGTGATGTACCAACAGGTAAACGTGTTAAAGCGTTAGATATTGGTACTGGCGCTAACTGCATTTACCCTATTCTCGGTCATCGCAGCTATGGCTGGGGCTTTGTGGGTACTGATATTGATACGGTTGCAGCAAAAACAGCGAATGTGATCGTGCAAGCAAATCCAAGCTTAAATAAAGCGATTAAGATTGTATTGAAAAAAACGCCAGGTAGTACCTTTAAAGGCGTGATCAAATATAACGACAAATATGCGGTGACGGTTTGTAATCCGCCGTTCCATGCATCAATGGCTGATGCAACCGCAGGTACTGAGCGTAAGATTAAAAACCTGCACAAAGGTAAGGCTGCGCCGACCAATACAACTAAGTTGAACTTTGGTGGGCAGAATTCTGAACTTTGGTGTGAAGGTGGCGAATTACGCTTTGTTAAAGACATGGCGAAAGAAAGTAAAGATTTCGCTGAACAAGTATGTTGGTTCACTAGTCTTATTTCAAAGGGTGAGCATATAGAAGAGCTTGAGCAATATTTACACACGTTAGGTGCAAAACAAATCCGCGTGATCCCTATGTCGCAAGGTCAAAAAGTCAGTCGTATATTAGTATGGAGCTTTATGGATACTGATGAGCAACTGCAATGGGCTACTGATAACTGGTAGTCGACGTTATATTTAGGTAGATTAATACGGCAAGCATCGCGCTTGCCGTTTTTATATCTGAGGATACTTTTATTTAAGGTAAATAATATGTTGGTATGGTTAGGTTACAGTTATTTCGTATTGAGTATCATTACCCTATTAGTATATGGTAAAGATAAATGGGCGGCTAAACGACAGGCGTGGCGTACACCAGAGCGTACATTGCACTTGTTAGCGCTGTTAGGTGGTTGGCCTGGTGCACTCGTCGGACAAAAACTATTTTCTCATAAAAAAAGTAAAATTAGTTTCAAACGTATTTTTTGGTTAACGGTTGTTGGTAATGTATTAATTGTATTCGGCATTTTTCAAATTGACCCGAGCTATGTGATTGTTGGTTAGTTTTAGATACTAAAACTTTCGACTGATTTACACATATTTACGTTATCTATACTATGCCTTTGTTTTGTTGTGTTATACCATTTCGGCCTTATTATGCTAATTATTGCTATTTTGAACGAAGACTGGGTATTCATTAAATGTCGTCAATTAAGAAAAATAAATTACAGTTAGTACTAACGTGGGTGCTATTAACAAGTGTATTACTCATCATTGTCGCGTTATTACCAGTGACAGATAAAGTCGATGACAGCAATGATATTGGCGTAAGTGCTAATCCTGTTACGGCTGAAATTATGGCTGTGTCGAAAGCAAAAACAGCGGCGTTGCTAGCAGAATCATCGTCACTATCAGTATCGCCAGATCCCGTTGCGACAGTTACTGAATCGGCTGTTGCTGCAATCGCTGAAGATCTTGCTAAGTCGTACCCAAAAACCATTAACTACGTGATCCAAAAAGGTGACACCTTAGGGGCTATTTTTGAGCAGTTAGATTTAAGTCAAACGAGTTTATATCAAATTCTGGAAGTGGATTTAAATGTTCTGGCGTTAGATAGCATTAAACCCGGACAAACCTTAATATTCACCGAATTTGAAGGTGAATTGACGCGTTTGGAATTACAAGTAAGTCTTTCTCATCAAGTCGTTTATAAGCGTTTAGGTGAGACCGGTTTTGAGTTTGAAGAGATAAATGTTGATGGTGAATGGCGAGACCATAGTTATATAGGTACTGTTGAAAACAGCTTTTCTAGTTCGGCAAAGCAAGCTGGATTATCGCTATTTGAAGCACAATTCATTGCGACGTTATTAAAAGACAAAATTAATTTTAGCCGAGACTTACGCAGCGGAGATACGTTTAAAGTCTTAGTGTCTCGCCAATATATCGGAGATAAACTCACTGGTGAAAATCGTATTGATGCGGTAAGTATTAATAACCGTAATCGCAATATTAGTGCCTATTTGTATGAAGGTATTTATTATGACGAAGAAGGTCTGAGTATTGAACGCGCTTTTGTGCGTCGTCCTGTTAGCAGTAAGTATCGTATATCATCAAGCTTCAACCCAAGACGTCTACACCCCGTGACAGGTTTATTACGTCCGCATAACGGTACAGATTTTGCGGTACCAATTGGTACCCCTGTGTATGCAACGGGTGATGGTGTAGTGTCGCGAGTGGTTAATCACAAGTATGCTGGACTGTATATTGAAATTTCAAATGGTCAAACATACCGTACTCGCTTTTTACACTTAAGTAAGGCGTTGGTGAGAAAAGGTCAGCGAATAAAACGTGGACAAAAAATTGCGTTATCGGGTAATAGTGGTCGTGTTACTGGCCCCCATTTACATTATGAACTACACATGCGTGGCCGCGCCGTTAATGCGATGACTGCTGACATTCCTATTGCGTCGGCGATTGATAAACGCCAACAAGCGGCATTTAAAGTGGCGTTAAATAGCTATCATGCAGCTTGGGAACAAGTTAAAAGCTAACTTTTCCGCGCATATTTTTGGTCTTACCACGCTGAGTTTTAGTGTCCATACGTTTCTTTTTGGCATTACGACTTGGCTTGGTGGCACGACGTGCCTTTTGGATCACAGTCGCCTGCTTAATCAATTCAACTAAACGTTCAAATGCGACCTGTTTGTTATAATCCTGACTGCGCGATTCCTGTGATTTTATTATTATTACACCGTCTTTGGTAATACGATGATCGCTTAACGCTAATAACCTTTCTTTATAAAACTCGGGTAGTGAAGACGCCTTAATATCAAAGCGTAAATGGATCGCCGTTGATACTTTATTGACGTTCTGACCACCGGCACCTTGTGCGCGGATGGCTTGAATATCAATTTCTGAATCGGGAATTGATACATTGCTAGAGATGAAAACCATTGATTAACCTTGGTGTTATATTACAGTACGATATTGGGCAGACAGATACTGTGTTATTGATGAGTAACCGCTAGCGTCTGACACCTATGATACGTCAGTTTACGGCTATTGTTAATTTTCAATTGCCAGATGCTATTATTTTTAACTCGATTAGAGAATATTTATGGTAATAATTAGACCAGTCAAAGTGACGGATGCTCACGCGTTATCAACGTTATTTTCGCAACTGAATAACGAAACGCCATTTATGGCCATGGGTGAGAAAAATAGTGCGACTGAACTCAGCAGTCACCTAGAGTTATTTATCAATTCAACAACCCAAGTGCTTTATGTAATAGAACGAGATAACCATAATCTGATCGGTTTTGCGATAGGCATAACAGGTTATATTAGTGGTGATAGTCATACTGCATCTTTGGTTATTGGTATCCAACAAGCGAGTATCGGCTTGGGTCTTGGTAGGCAATTATTGGCACATGTAGAAGAGTGGGCAAGATTGTCTAAACTGAAACAACTAGAATTAACTGTCATGATAAGTAATACATACGCGATAGTATTTTATAAGAATAATGGTTTTGAGCAATTAATATCAAAGCAACAAGGTGTGATTGACGACCTTACTGAAAATGAATTATATATGGTAAAAGCAGTTAATTTAGATTAAGGAAGTGCAGATGGATATTGGTTACTGGGTAATGTTTCTAACCGCATCACTGGCATTAAATATGACGCCGGGTCCGGATCTGATATTTGTACTGACTAAGACGGTTAGCCATGGTCGTAAAGCGGGTATTGTTGCCGCTGCTGGGGTTTGTTCTGGAGCGTTGGTACATGTGGCTGCGGCGGCGTTAGGTTTATCAGCTATCATCGTTTCTTCAGCTTATGCTTTTATGCTCATTAAAATCATTGGTGTGGGTTATTTGATTTATTTGGCTTGGCAGGCGTTTACTGCATCTGGCGGAGTTGAGTTAACCAGCACTGATCATATTGATGGTGATTCACCATCACCAATGTCGCATTGGAAAGTATTCAAACAGGGAGTGCTAATCGATGTTCTGAATCCAAAGGCTGCGATCTTTTTTATGGCTTTTTTACCGCAATTTGTGCGAGAAGGTCAGGGAACGGTCTCAATGCAGCTCTTGTTATTGGGTATGATAGTGGTTATTGGTGCGTTTGTGGTGGAGCTCGGTTATATTTTTGCTGCGCATCGTTTAACCAAAAAAGTGAAAGGTAACCAAAGTTTTACACTGTGGCTTAACCGCACGGTTGGCACTGTTTTTGTGGCTCTTGGGATCAAACTTGCAGCAACATAATCAGGGAGCTCAAATACCTAACTGCAATAGTTGAGTTGAAGGGAGCGAACAGGGTAAACTAACGATTCTTTTTTACGGTATTATATTAGATCGTATTAGACCGTATTTAATGCAATTTCTAGGACCCTTTCCATTGGCTAAACGTCCCGTAAGTGATGACACAAAGAAAACTGTCAACAAACGAAAAACACCAGCAAAACCTGCGGTAAAAAAATCAGCTAAGAAATCCACCGCAAAAAAAGCCACGAAGAGAAAAGTAAAAAAGGTAACTAGTCGCACTTGGACTCGCAGTATTGCTATTTTCCTATTTAAATTTAGTTTGGCTTTTTCGGCTCTTTTTATTCTCTATGGGATGTATTTAGACAGCAAGATCCAAACTCGATTTTCAGGTCCTATCTGGAAGACCCCTGCGCAAATATATGCACGAAGTTTAGAGCTAAAACCAGGGATGTTTTTACCACATGATAAATTGGTCGAGGAACTGGTTTTACTCAATTATTTAAAAGTAGCAAAACCACGTACTGCAGGGCAATTCTCAATATCGGCAACTAAAGTCGAATTACTGCGTCGAAGTTTTACTTATCTTGATGGGACTGAACCTAATAAAGCGTTGTTTCTTACCTTTGCTGATAATCGCTTAGTTAGTATCCGTGACCAGAAAACTGGTAAATATCTTAATTCAGTTAATCTTGATCCTATGCTGCTTGATACCCTACAAGCGCCGAACCAAGAAGATCGCATCTTGGTTGAATTACAAGATTACCCACAATTATTAATTGATACCTTGTTATTGGTGGAAGATCGAAACTTTTACCATCATAACGGTGTATCGCCTGTTGCGATTATCCGTGCTGCGTTTGCCAATATGAATGCAGGACGAACCGTACAGGGAGGAAGTACACTGACTCAGCAGTTAGTTAAAAACTTTTTCTTAACCCGTCAGCGCAGTTATTGGCGTAAATTCAATGAAGCGTACATGGCAATACTGATTAACTACCGTTTAAGTAAGGATGCGGTATTAAGTGGTTATCTTAACGAGGTTTATTTAGGTCAAAACTACAGTGATGGCGTATATGGTTTTGGTTTAGCCAGCTACTTTTATTTTGGTAGACCAGTACCGGAACTGAGCATAGATCAAATGGCGTTCTTAGTTGCCGTAGTTAAAGGACCATCATTTTATGATCCATGGCGCTATCCCAAACGTGCACTTGAACGCCGTGATATGATCATTCGTTTATTATCCAAAAACGGCAAGATTAGTACCGCTGAATATCGTGCGGCGATTGCTAGACCGCTGGGTATTATTCCGCGTGGGCATATGAGTACCACTAAAGCGCCTGCGTTTTTATCATTATTACGCCGAGAGTTAAAGACCACGTTTGGCGATGCACTTTATGATCAATCTGGATTGAAAATATTTACTAGTTTGGACCCGCTGGCACAACGTGCGGCAGAAACGGCGGTCACGGCAAGTCTGCCTCGATTAGAAAAGGCACGTAATATTTCCGGATTAGAAACTGCTATGGTGGTGACCGATCGTCAATATGGTCGGGTTACCGCAATCGTTGGTGGTCGCAACACGCAATATGCTGGCTTTAACCGTGCGCTGGATGCTTCTCGTTCGATTGGTTCTGTGGTGAAACCCGCTATTTATTTAACTGCATTTGAACAGGGGTATGATCTTAACTCACCGCTAGAAGATAAACCGATACGATTAAATAACCAGTACGGTAATAACTGGCAGCCAAAAAATTATGATCGTAAATACCGTGGAGAAGTTCCGTTATACCAAGCCTTAATGCAATCGCTTAACGTACCTACGGTTAATTTAGGCATGGCACTTGGCATTGATAATGTGATTGAAAGTTTAAAACGTCTAGGCGTTGCAAAGGTTGATAATCACTATCCATCGATGTTATTGGGGGCATTAAATATGTCCCCATTCCAAGTATCACAAATGTATCAAACGATCGCTACAGCGGGGGAATATCATAAATTAACAAGTTTGGTCGCGGTGGTTGATGAAGACGGTGATTTAGTCTATCAACAAAGCCTGAAAGGTCAGCGTCGTTTTGATCGTAAGGATACAGATCTAACTATTTATAATATGACGCTGGTGGCAAAACAAGGTACTGCACGACGTTTGAGGTGGCAATTTCCAGGCATTAATTTTGCGGGAAAAACCGGTTCGACTGATAAATTACGTGATAGCTGGTTTGTTGGTTTAGATAATCGAGATGTGGTAACGGTTTGGGTGGGGCGTGATGATAATAAAACTTCAACCTTAACTGGTTCGAGTGGTGCATTAAGGGTGTTTGGTGATTACATGAAATTACGCAGTGCCGATAGCTTAGTGGTGAATTAGCGTCGATACAACAAGATTATATCAGCACTAAAAATGGCGAGGAATTACTATCATAACTATTACTAGTAAGATAGAAAAACCTCGCCGTTCTTATTTATGTGAACGTGTTGGTATTAACTGGGCCTAGAAGTGACCTTCAAAACCAATAAATGCACCATCAATGGTTGCGTCAGCTTTCACGTCATCAACTTTAAAATCAAGTTGTTGGATACGGTAACCAGCACGGATAGACCAATCAAGTACATAACCTGGGTTTAGCATGAAAGATAAACCTACTTCAGCATCACCGTAAACATCACCTGTAATACCAATCGCATTCACCATTGCAAAGGCTTTTAATGGGAACATAGGTAAGCCAACTTCAGCGTAAGCATAACCCATAGGTAATGGACCTGAGAATGACGCCTTCGTCGAACCATCTTCGAAAGAACCGTCCAGTTGACGCCACGTCACACCAGCATCAAGTGATACAATATCGTTGTCTAAAAACTCATAGTACAGAGTGAAATCAACGGTTTTTAAGTTAATGTTTTTGTTCGCTGAAGAGCCTTCAACATCGATATTTGAGAAACTAACTGCTGCATTTGGAATTAATGGAATTGGATGTTCAAACTTTACATACATACGGTAGTTGTAAGTATCTTCATAACTAGTAACAGCAGAGTGGTTGTCGAGTTGAATAGTACCGTCAACACCTGATTGCCATACGTCTGCACCAAAATAGGTACCAAGCATATCAGCAGCTACGCCGTTCGAAAAACCGGTAAGAAGAGTTAGTGCAAGTAGTTGTTTTTTCATAATGAGTCCATGTTCATCTATGTAATTTGTCGCGCAACAGTAACAGCAAGCGTCTTTAGTTAATAAGTATTAGTCAAAATCTAGTTATTTCCTAACGTTATTAACTCACGGTTAATACTTTCGGCCAGTCTGGGAAAAAATTTAGCGAGAATATTAATTTTTATAAAACCGTTTGCATGCAGTTGTTTTTGGTGGCTATTATACATTTTGCAGTCAAATAATCATATTTAATGATCTATTTATGTCATTTAAACCAAAATAGCTTGGTTTTTTTTGGCTGGTACTTTTGAACGAATGAAAAAAAGACACAAAAAAGCCCTAAAAATAGGGCTTAATTAAATGATAGAAATGGTACTTTTATCATACTTTTAGGTGCGGAATTGTTACGTTAGTTTAGCAAAACAACGTTCAGCTGCTGCAATTGTTGCTTCAATATCGGCACTGGTATGTGCGGTTGATAAGAAACCAGCTTCAAATGCAGATGGTGCAAGATAAACACCTTCAGCTAGCATCAAGTGGAAGAATTTTTTGAAGCGTTCAGCGTCACATTTACATACGTCGGCAAAACCTGTGACTTCAGCTTGGTCGGTAAAGAAGAAACCAAACATACCGCCAACATAGTTTACAGCCAGTGCGATGTTTTGACGTGCTGCTGCGGCTTTAAGACCTTCTGCTAATTGCTTGGTGCTTGCACTTAATTGCGCTGCCACTTCTGGTTTATCAATTTCGGTTAATGCAGCAAGACCTGCGGCCATTGCAATTGGATTACCTGACAATGTACCTGCTTGGTATACCGGACCAGTTGGAGCTATGTGTTGCATGATCTCCAATTTACCGCCAAACGCGCCTACTGGCATGCCACCGCCAATCACTTTACCTAATGTCGTTAGGTCTGGTTCTACTTGGTAGTGTGCTTGTGCACAGCCCGTTGCAACACGAAAACCAGTCATTACTTCATCAAAGATAAGTACAGCATTGTATTTATCACAAATACTACGCAGTCCTTGTAGGAAACCTGCTTGTGGTGGAATGCAGTTCATGTTGCCTGCAACAGGTTCTACAATGATACAAGAGATGTCTTCTGGATATTCAGAAAATAGTGATTCAACCGATGCTAAATCATTAAATGTTGCTGTCAGTGTATGCTTCGCAAAATCCGCAGGGATACCTGGTGAGCTTGGTTGACCTAAGGTTAATGCGCCAGAACCCGCTTTAACCAGTAATGAGTCAGCATGGCCGTGGTAGCAACCTTCAAATTTTAAGATTTTGTCACGATTTGTGTAACCACGCGCTAAGCGGATCGCACTCATTGTTGCTTCAGTACCTGAACTAACCATGCGAATTTGTGCCATGGAAGGTACCATTGCTTGTACTTTTTGTGCCATGATCACTTCGATTTCGGTTGGTGCACCAAAACTTAAGCCGTTTTCAACTGCCGCTAATACAGCAGATTTGATTGCTGGATGGTTATGGCCCAAAATCATCGGCCCCCACGAACCAACATAATCAATATAGGCATTGCCGTCTACATCATAGATACGCGCGCCTTCGGCACGTTGAATAAAGAGTGGGCTACCACCAACGCCATTGAATGCGCGCACTGGTGAGTTAACGCCACCAGGAATAATAGCTTGAGCTTGCGTGAAAAGTTGGCTTGATTTAGACATCTGCAATCCTTTTTATCTACAGTCAGAGACAATATAGTAAGAAATAGTAAGAAAAATAGTAGAAATATTTTAGGCCGTTATTATACCTGTTCAGGGGTTTAAACGTAGCTTTTTTACACTTTTAGCGACTTGCACCTAAGTTGCCTTTGTTTTCGTCGGTAGAATCGTTAAAATAGCGCTTTATTTTTATGCTTATCACGAAAAAGGCTGACATGTTTAAGATTATTAAACCACGTTACATCGTATTATTAGTGCTCGCTGTATTATTGGGTTATGGCTTTTCTTATTTAAAAGGCATTGAGTCAGCAGTAAAAATAACAATGAAAGATGATGAAATTTCACAGCTCAGTAGTGACTTAGCGGAAACAAGTAAGATCAAAGCACAAGTTGAAGTTGAACTACAGACCTCGCAAATATTAGTGGACCAGTTAACCGAGCAGCAACGTACGTTATTTAATGAGAATGCCGAGTTAAAGCGTGAATTAGTTTTTTATCAACGTATCATGGCGCCGGAAGACGTTATTAATGGTGTAAAATTAGAAAGTCTGACATTTATTCCAGAAGTCAGTGAAGGTTACTACTTTATGCAGCTCGTATTAATGCAGGTACAAAAGAAAAAACGCCACATTAAAGCCTCTGCTGATTTAATTTTTTACGGTAGCCTAGACGGAGATCCAGTGGAATATCGTTGGAACGAATTAGTGAGTGAAAAACAACAAAAATTAAGTTTCTCATTTCGTTATTTCCAAGCGGTGGAAGGGTCAATTAAGTTTCCATTGGGGTTTGTACCTGAGCGCGTCGCATTTGTGGGTAAAGTAAAGGGGAATCGTTGGAATTCTGGCGTTAACTTAAAACAAAGTTTTGACTGGAGTGCCGTATTGCAAAGCAGTGACTCTATCTCAGGGTAATCACCTATCATTGCAGTGCTAGATATAGAGCATTAAGAAACGATAGTTGACGGGATTAGTCAGGTATTAGATAATTGAACGTATAAATCGAGTTTAAGTGAGAGCAGGTATGGAACTATTTACAGAAGTTGGTGCAACTCAGGCTGATAATAATATTGTTGAACAAGCTGTTACAACTGTCGCTGTGGAAGCAAGTGCAGACGATATGGCATTGCCTATTCACTTTAGTGATGCTGCTGCAGCAAGAGTAAAAGAATTGATCACTGAAGAAGAAAATTTAGCACTTAAATTACGTGTGTACGTTACAGGTGGTGGGTGCTCTGGTTTTTCTTACGGTTTTACCTTTGATGAAAAGATTAATCCAGGTGATACTGTTATCGAAAAGAACAGTGTAATCATGGTTGTAGACTCGATGAGTTTACAATATTTGGTTGACGGTACGGTTGATTATATCGATGGCTTAGAAGGTTCACGTTTCCTTGTAAAAAACCCGAACGCAACAACAACATGTGGTTGTGGTTCAAGCTTCTCAATCTAAGCTTTCATTCATTTATTTAAGGTTCAATTAAAAACCTTCATACGTACTTGGCACTCGCTAAGTACGAGTTTTTCTCCTCTTAATCATACTGACTAATAAAAATTAGTGCTTATAGCTTATTTTTTAATGTTTGTGACCGCTCGTCTTATTTTTACATTGTTATCATTCCTATCTTGTTAAATATGTTGCATCATAGTTACTTAATTAAGTTCAAGGGAATGATAATGAATAATTTCACAGCACTAGCTATTGTAAAAAAACCATTATTTCAAGCATCAATCATTGCTGCTGCATTTCTATTATGGATGGCAAGTGGTGCAGGGAAAGGGGCAGACCAGCAGGATAGTGCAGTCACTAGTCATACTGGTGACGTTGTTGAAAAGCCCATCCCACAAGTGCGAACTGAGCAGTTCGAAGCACAATTTATCGCTCGTTCTATTTCTCTGTATGGGCGTACCGCTGCTGACCGACAAACGAATTTGGGTGCCGAGATAGCAGGTCGAGTCGAAGAAGTACTCGCCAAGCGAGGTAGCTTTGTCAATAAAGGCGATATTATTGTGAAGATGGAGCAGAATGATCTGCCACAATTATTACAACGCGCTAAGACTTTATATAAACAACGTGAAATTGAGTATGAAGGCGCTAAAAAGCTAGCTGCACAAGGTTTTCAAGGTAAGGCTCGGTTAGCGGAAGCCGCGACGGCATTAAGTGATGCGTCGACCAATGTATTTACAATTAAATTACAGTTAGAAAAAACTGCCATTATTGCGCCTATTGCCGGTATTTTGAATGAACGGTATGTAGAAGTCGGTGACTATTTAGCGAAGGGTAATCAAATCGCTATTATAGCTGATATTAACCCCTTGATTGTCGTAGCCGATGTGACTGAGCTCGATGTTAATAATGTGCAGTTGCAACAAGTGGCCAAAGTACGCTTAGTTAGTGGGGAAGAAGTCGAGGGTAAAGTGAGATACATTTCACGGGTAGCGAATTCGGCAACGAATACTTTCCGTATTGAAGTCGCCATTGATAACCCTGATTTAGCCTTGTCCGCTGGCGGTAGTGCCGAACTGTCCTTGCCATTAAAGCAAGAGTGGGCAGTGAAGTTATCACCCTCAACCTTAGCGCTTAACGAAAAGGGCGTGATTGGTGTGAAAACAGTTGTTAATGAGCACGTTGTTTTCACCCCTGTCGATATTCTTAAAGCCGATGCGCAGGGCTCTTGGTTAACCGGATTAGGTAAACAGCCTGTGGTGATTACTGTGGGTCAAGGGTTTGTACGTGATGGTGATAAAGTTGATGCGGTACCAACGAGGACGCAATAATGAATAGTATTATTTCAGCTGCGTTAAGTCATAGCCGTACCGTGATTATGCTGCTCATTTTAATTTTAGTGGCCGGCAGCGTTACTTACTTTAATATTCCTAAAGAAGCGGAACCGGATGTGCCGATTCCGTTTATTTATGTGTCGATTAATCACCATGGCATTTCTCCTGAAGATGGCGAACGCGCCTTACTGCGGCCGTTAGAGCAAGAACTTCGCGGCATTGATGGTTTAAAAGAAATGATCTCGACTGCCAGTGAAGGCCATGCCTCAATTCAACTAGAGTTTCATGCGGGTATTGATAGTAATATTGCATTAGCCAGCGTTCGTGAAAAAGTCAGTTTAGCCAAAGCACAATTGCCAGATGACTCGGAAGAGCCTGTGGTTAAAGAGATTAGTATGGCGACTCAGAAGCCCGCGTTGACAGTTATTTTGTCGGGGGATGTTGCTGAGCGTGCATTAATCAATGTATCGCGGGACTTAAAACAGAAAATCGAAGCGTTAACCGAAGTACTGGAAGTTAGCGTCGGTGGTGATCGTGAGGATATGATTGAGATTTTAGTCGACCCTTTATTAATGGAAAGTTATAACCTCGATCAGAATGACATTTATAACCTTATTTCGCGTAATAATTTGCTGGTTGCTGCGGGTACATTAGACAGTGGTCAAGGCCGCTTTCCCGTTAAGGTGCCGTCGGTATTTGATTCATTAAAAGATGTACTCGATTTACCGGTAAAAGTAGAGGGCACACAGGTAATTACGTTTGGCGATGTGGCGGAAGTGCGGCGTTCCTACAAAGACCCTGTGTCGTTTGCCCGTATTGATGGTCATGCCGCAGTATCATTGGAAGTGAAAAAACGGCCCGGTGAAAACATCATTGAAACCGTTGAAAAAGTGAAAGCCTTAGTAAACCAAGAAAGTGCCTACTGGCAAGGTGTGATCAAAGTTGATTTTACCGCCGACAGTTCTGAAGACGTAAAAGACATGCTCAGTGATCTGCAAAACAACGTACTGTCAGCGGTCATACTGGTGGTTATTGTGATTATTGGCAGTCTCGGTGCACGCAGTGCGTTGCTGGTCGGAATTGCCATCCCTGGATCATTCCTCGCGGGTATTTTGATGCTGGCAATGTGGGGTTATACCATTAACACCGTGGTGTTATTCGCCTTGATTATGGCGGTTGGGATGTTGGTGGATGGTGCGATTGTGGTGACTGAGTTTGCTGACCGTGAAATGAACGAAGGGCGCAGCAACAAAGAAGCTTATGGACTGGCGGCCAAGCGTATGGCTTGGCCGATTATAGCATCAACAGCAACCACGTTAGCGGCATTTGCGCCGTTATTGTTCTGGCCTGGCATGATGGGTGAGTTCATGAAGTACTTACCGTTAACGTTAATTACTACGTTGAGTGCCTCTTTAGTCATGGCATTAATTTTCGTGCCGACGCTTGGTAGTCTTGTGGGGCGTCGCCGTAAACTATCCGTGTTAGAACAGAAGCAAACTACACTGGCAGAAAAGGGCGATGTAACCCAAATGCCTGGCATGACAGGCTGGTATATTAAAGTGCTGAACGGTGCGATTAAAAAACCTTGGTGGTGTTTAGGCGCTGCGGTGCTGTTTTCTTTTGCTGTGATTAAAGCGTACAGCGTTTATGGGCAAGGTTCTGAATTTTTCCCTGACGTTGAACCGCCGGGCTTTAATATCATTGTGCGTTCACAAGGCGATTTGTCTATCTATGAACAAGATGCGTTAATGCAGCAAGTTGAAGCTAAATTATTGGATATGGCTGAGATTGAAACCTTGTATGCTCGTACTGGTAAAGATAATAAAAATGGTGAGCAGATTGGCTCTTTGCGGGTGAACTTAGTCGATTGGCAATTACGTCGTAAGGCGGATGAGATCATTGCTGATATTCTGGTGAAAACTTCAACATTAGCAGGGATAGAAATTGAAGCGCGTAAAGATGAGAGTGGTCCACCGCAAGGTAAAGATTTACAACTGGAATTAAGTTCTCGTTATCCAGAATTACTCGAACCGACATTAGTGAAAGTACGTGATTTTGTGGCAATGCAGGGTATTTTTACGAATATCAGTGATAATGGCGCAAAACCAGGCATTGAATGGCAAATTAAAGTGGACCGTGCTGTTGCTGCCCGTTATGGCGCTGATGCCTTATTGGTGGGGAATAACGTTCAGTTTGTCACAACTGGCTTACGTCTGGGTGGTTATCGTGCAGACGATGTTGATGATGAAATGGATATTAGAGTACGTTTTTCTGAGCAATATCGTCATATCGATCGGTTAGAAGATCTACGTCTGAAAACGTCAGCAGGGCAAGTGCCGCTTAGTGTATTTTCAACCCTGACACCTGAACAGAAAAAAGATGCGGTGCGTAAAGTAGATGGTCGCCAAGCGTTAAAAGTTGAAGCCGATTTATTACCAGGTTTTAACTTGAATGAAGAATTGCCGAAGTTAATATCGTTAATGAAAGGGTTAGATCTCGACCCGCGTGTGACAATACGCTTGCGTGGTCAAAATGAAAATCAGCAAGAATCGGCTGAATTTCTTAAAAATGCGCTGTTAATTGCATTAGCGGTCATGGCTATTATTTTGGTGACGCAGTTTAACTCTTTCTATCAAGCATTTTTGATTTTAACCGCGGTTATCTTTTCTACGGTTGGGGTATTCCTTGGTTTGATGATAGTACAAGAGCCATTTGGTATTGTGATGTCAGGGATTGGTGTTATCTCGTTAGCCGGGATTGTGGTAAATAATAATATCGTGTTAATTGATACTTATAATGTGCTTAAGCGAGAAGGACTATCTGCCGTTGAAGCGGTATTACGTACCGGGGCTCAGCGCTTACGCCCAGTTATGCTGACAACGGTCACTACTATTTTAGGTCTAATGCCGATGGTATTGCAGATTAATATGGATATTGTTAATCGCACCACCACATTTGGCGCACCATCAACGCAATGGTGGTCTCAATTGGCAACCGCTGTTGCTGGTGGTTTAACCTTCGCAACAGTACTTACCTTAGTATTAACACCATGCATGTTGGTATTGGGGGACCGTTTAAGTCGACGTTTGAATAAAAATCAATCGGTTGTGGCTTCAACTGCAAGTAGAGGAATGACATCATCAGAATTTGATGACGAGCAGTATGTGGTTTATTCTTCTGAAAATCGAAGCTTTGAAACAGTCACTATCAGCCAGCTTGATTAGGAATAATACAGTTTTATATTCAAGTTAATATTAGAATTTAGTTAATAAAAAAGGGACCTAAGTCCCTTTTTTATTAACTAAATAGCCAGTAACTTACAGGGTCTCCTGAGCATTCGTATGGACCACATTCGGCGAATGCATTCAGCATATTTGACGCTGTTATCAGGATGACTGCGATAATAGCTATTTTAGCTATACCAGTCTGCATTGAAAAGGGGACGTATTTAATTTTTTCATATTGAGCAGAAAAAGCCATCATTATAGCGGTTCCTACTATGATTACTGCAAAAGTAATAAATGCCCAAGTATAAAAATGTATACCTAAGAAAGGGGCTCCATAGTGGGGGGTTCCAGGTATGACGTGTAGCGATACTTGACGTAATGCTACAGCTGCACCTAAAAGTGCACCAGCAAGCATGGCGCTATAATGTATCATTCGAGGGCCAAAAATTATGTTACATAATAAACCGAATAAAACAGCGATAAAGCCAACACGTTGCAATAAACAAAGTGGGCAAGCTAGTATGTTTTCTGCAATTTGTGAATAAAATGCAAATCCAAGTACTAATGACAATGCAATAGCACCAAGGGCATTTAACTGGCGAGATAGATTATTAGTCATTATTTATCCTAAAGTAAAATTTGTAGCGTGTCAGTTGCGTGATGTGAAAACCAAAATGCGCTCACGAGCAATGAAAATATAAATCCATAGAGTGACCATACCCGTTTCCCTTTTAATGCGAACACCATGCTCACTAGGTATAGGGCAAAGATTAATGTCATCATAATTAATTACCTTAAAATATATTTTTGAATAACTTTTGTTGAATATACTCGTCCATGTCAAAGTTTTCAACGTTAAAGTGTGTTAAGTGCCTTAGTGCTTTACATCAAGAGAAGTATTTATTAAGAGATATTCGCCCACTAAATCGACAGTATTGATTATTTAATCTTGAATGCTCGCCAAATCAATAATAGCCAAGACAACATCAGGCCGCTGCCACCAAAAGGCGTGATACTACTTAGCCATTTCTCACCCGTTAATGCATACAAGATTAAACTGCCACTGAACGTAATAATACTTATCAGTTGTAGTCCACCGATCCAATTAAATCGTCCCTCGACAAACTTATTATCCAATAAAGCCAAAAATAACAGGCTTAAAGTATGAATAAATAAATAGTCTCGTGCCGTCGAAAAGTTGGCTACACCGTTATTCAGTGCCAGTTGAGAGTGCCATAGATGCGCACCTAATGTACCCACAAGAATATTGGTAAACATTAATATTGAACTGATGATAAGGAAATACTTAAGTCTGTTGTTCTGCATGGTGCGGTTACCTTTTGATAAGTCGAAAAACTTAATTTGTTATAATACGTAATACTTACGTTGTTGTAATACGTAATAAAGCTGTCATTTATCTTACATTTTTTGTTCATATTTATCACATATCTTTGTCATATTTAATCCTTAGAATTAACCTAAATTTAAAGTAACTACTCAACAAAATCTTTTATATTTTTTAATGGGATGGAATTCAAAATGAAAAAAACATTACTTGCACTTGTATTACCAAGCTTATTCGCATCAACTGTTGGCGCAGCTGAAGTTTATAACGATAACGGTCAATCAGTTAACGTCTACGGTCGTGCTTATGCTGGGCATGACTTTAGCGGTGAAGACAAAAATGCTAATTATGGTAATGATTCTTACATCCGTATTGGCGCTAAATTAAAATCAGACATCTCTGACTCACTATCGGCATTTGGTCGTTATGAACTGCAGTGGGATCTAGCTGATGGCGAGAAACAAGAAAAAACGAAAACCCGCTTAGCGTATGTTGGTCTTAAGAGTGATGTGGGTGCATTCAGCTTCGGTCGTCAATATGGTGCGGTTTCATTAGTATCAGATATTACTGATACGGCTTATACCAATGCATATGGTGGCAATCTGGGTGTAGGTAAAGACCACGATGGTACAAACCGTGACAGTAGTCTATTAAAATACAGTAACAAATTTGGCGGACTGCAGTTAGATGCGTCATACCGCCTTGATGATAGCCAAAGTGATGCTGAAAGTGATACCGCTTATGGTTTAGCTGTAGCATATAAACTTGATTTTGGTCTAACACTGGCGGCTGGCTTTAACGCGAGTTCACCAACAGATGATTATGACGCATCAATCTTCTTAGTGGGTGCAAGTTATAATACTGGACCAGTAACAGTCGCTGCAACATTTGCCCAAGGTTCAGAGTTTGAAGGTCAAAACTTAGACCATACCGCTTATGAATTAACAGCTGAATACAAGATCACGAAGCAATTACGTGCACAAGTGTTATATAACGCCCAAGAAATTGAAGATACAACAACATCTGTAACAGAAGACTCTGTTGATGACCTTGTATTCGGTGTTCGCTATGACTTCAATAAAAGCTTCCGTACTGTTGCTGAATACCGTATTAATGGTGTTGATGGCATGGATGACGATTTCCACCTAGCTGCACGCTATAGCTTCTAATGATTAAATTGGCCTAGCTAAATTAATAATCGTTGAATGCGCAAAAGCGGCTAACCTTCGGGTTAACCGCTTTTTTGTATTCAGTTCTCTATCTAGTTCATATTCAAAGCGTAAGCTAGTTGTGTATCGCTTGAAAACAGTTGATAATGACTAACATTTCGAGTCGGGCATTTTATTTGGCCTATAGATTAATATGGTGGCTAAGCAATGCAGGAATTGGATTGTCGCGCCTTTACTTGTCCTTTACCACTGATAAAAGTAAAGCTATGGTTAAAGCAAGTTGAGCTCGGCACTGAAATAACCGTACTACTGACCGATTCTGGTTCTCGCCAAGATATACCTAAATTTTTAATCAGTCTTGGTCAAGAAGTCGTTGAGTTAGAAAACTCGCCACTTATGTTACGCATTAAGGTGACGAAGCTAACGCCGCATTTATCCCTAACACAGCTCAATACTCAATATTAAGGCAATAATAATTTATGATCTCTGTCGTATCTCGTTGGTATCAGGAACGTTTTTCTGACCCGCATGCTGTCACTTTATTTCTTCTATTAGTATTTGGCTTTTCGGTTATTTATTTCATTGGTGGATTAATAACACCTTTTTTAGTCGCTGTGGTATTGGCTTATTTACTTGATTGGCCATTAATACAGTTAATGCGTTTAGGGGTATCCAGAACCTGGGCCACGGTGATTATTCTAATGTTATTTGTCACCATGATGGTTATGTTCACATTGGGTTTGGTTCCAACCGTATGGCATCAAGGTGTGAACCTGGTTAAGGCTATGCCGACCATGCTCAAGCAAGGTCAGGAATTTTTACTGATGTTGCCGAAAGAGAATCCGGATGTTTTTAATGAAGAATTGATTAAAACGGCATTACTGACTTTACAGGATCATGTTGTTAGTTCAGGTGAAGCGATAGTAAGTGCTTCGTTTGCGTCGTTATTTGATCTGGCTGCGATCCTGATTTACTCAATCTTAGTGCCGCTGCTTGTGTTCTTTATGTTGAAAGACAAAAACCGTTTGGTTAAAGATTTAGTGAAAATATTGCCACAGAATCGTCGTTTGGCAATGGAAGTCTGGACCGAAATGAACGGTCAAATTGCCAATTATATTCGCGGAAAAGTATTCGAAATTATCATTGTTGGTTTTAGTACCTGGTTGGTATTCTTCTTTACTGATTTACAATATGCGGCGCTACTCGCTGTATTGGTTGGTTTCTCGGTATTGATTCCTTACATTGGTGCGGCAGCAGTGACTGTGCCGGTGATGGTTGTGGGTTTATTCCAGTGGGGGCTAACACCAGAATTTACTTATATGATGATTGCGTATGGTATCGTGCAGGCACTTGACGGTAACTTATTAGTGCCACTGTTGTTCTCGGAAGCAGTAAATCTGCATCCTGTGGCTATTATTATGTCGGTATTATTATTTGGTGGTCTGTGGGGGTTCTGGGGTGTGTTCTTTGCTATCCCATTAGCGACCTTAGTTAAAGCGGTATTTAACGCTTGGCCTAAACGAATTGCCGAGGAAGCTTAATAATATATCGGCGAGTCCTACGGAGGCGAGCAGGAATAATAGAACAAGGTTACAATATTTGAAAATGGAATTATCATTATCTACATATTACGTCTTATTCTGATATGCCTGCTCGTCCCTGATAGCGTATTTTGAAGTAACTTGAGTATATTGGTTGGATGCTATTTATTGTTATTTAGTCCACCAATAATTTATCTGTCTTAGCCGCACACACAAAATCATTCTTATGTAATCCTTTAATACTGTGTGACCACCACGTGATTGTCACTTTCCCCCATTCTGTTAATAGTGCAGGATGATGGCCTTCTGCTTCAGCCAACTCTGCTATACGATTAGTAAATGCGATCGCTTGTTTAAAATTTTTAAACTTAAATTCACGCTCTAACTGCATGATATTGTCACGAACTTCTACTGCCCAATCTGGGATTTGGTTAATTAATATGGCTAACTCTTCGTCACTAACTTTTGGTGCATCGGCGCGACATGCTTGGCAACTTTGTAAATTTAACTCTGTCATGGCTGTGTTCTCGTTTTAATTAAGGTGTTAAATAAGATTTTAAATAGGGTTAACGATTATTTGTTATATTAGGGTTTAACAAGCCGCATCTTCTTTCGGTGTATAAGCCGAAGGTTTCATGCCTAATATTCTGGCTTCTTTTATCAAGGTAATTAAATCGAGCTTAATTAATTGTTGTAAATCGGATAGCTGGTTAATCACAAAGTAATTCTTTTGTAACTCATCAATACGGTAATGAGTTCGAAATGCTTCTATCACTTGCAGTGGTTGACGGTTGGGAATATCGCTGTCTAAGCTGTAGCGCGTTTCTTCTTTAGATGACAAAATTCCACCGCCAAAGATCTTCAAACCTTGGTCGCTTTGCATTAAACCAAACTCAATCGTAAACCAGTACAAGCGTGCCAGCATAGGGCGATCTACTTTGTCGGCTTTTAAACCCAGTTCACCGTAATGCTGAGAAAAATCAGCATAAGCTTGATTGGTGAGTAGTGGGCAGTGACCAAACAATTCATGAAAAATATCCGGTTCTTGAATGTAGTCTATGTCGGCTTTGGTACGAATGAAAGTCGCGGCCGGAAAACGTTTAGTTGCTAGTAATTCAAAAAAACGTTCAAAACCAATTAAAGCAGGGACATTTTCGACTTGCCAACCCGTTAATTTCTTTAGCTTACGGTTGATATCCGGTAATTGTGGAATGCGGTCTGCGCCCATTCTCAGTAGTTCAATACCCGCGATAAATTCATCACAGGCACGGTCTTTAATAACACGTGTTTGACGATTGTAGAGCGTTGCCCAAGTATTGTGTTCCTCATCGCTATAATTGATGTACCCGTGTTGATCTGGCTTGTGTGAAACATATTTTGGTGTCGGGTCAATTGCTAAAGATGAGTTCATAATTACTGCCTACCGCTGTGTTATTTGATTGATGTTTAGATTAACCTTAATAAAACTTGCGGTACAGATTCAGGGGAATTATAAATAAACCAGTACAGTTGTGCTAATCTGTCATTGTACTGGTGAGTAAACGCGTAAACTGTACTGGTTTATGACTCATCGATTACTCATCAATAACAAATAAATAATAAAAGCAGTAAATATAAATGACTAAAGTATTGTTATATCAGCAAATCTCCGATGATCTATGTGAACTTATTCATCAAGGCGTATATTTACCGGGTGAAAAACTACCCTCACTCAGAGCCTTGTCAGTAAAACGAAAAGTAAGCATTGCGACCATTCAAAGGGCGGTTGAAGAACTTGAGATCATAGGCCTTATTGAAGCGCGACCTAAATCGGGTTATTACGTGTGTTTTAAGACCCGTACCGAGGTGGCGATTGAGCAGCCAATTATCTCGATGAAACCCAAGTCGGTGAAGATCCATGAGTTAGCCAGTCAGATATTTCATCAGTGCGGAGCGCCTGATGTTATCAATATGGGCACCTCATACCCGTCGAGTGATTTTATGCCGACCCCCGCATTACAAAAAATAGCTAATCAAGTGATTAAGCATCACATGTCAGATATTGTTGAAGTACAATTTTCTGCCGGTCATGCTGTATTACGTGACGTATTAGCTAAGCGCATGAATGAATCGGGTTGTCAGGTCACCTCAAATGATATTATCGTGACCAATGGTTGCTTAGAAGCCTTATCGGTGTGTTTACGTGCCGTGGCTAAACCGGGTGCCACCATTGCGTTGGAGTCACCGGGTTTTGTCGGTTCATTGCAATTAATTGAGTCATTAGGGTATAAAGCGTTAGAAATACCTTGCCACTCGGTGACTGGAATGAGTCTAGAAGCGTTAGAGTTAGCGTTAGAGCAGTGGAAAATATCGGCGGTCCTTGTGGTGCCAAGTTACAGTAATCCGCTGGGGTCGTGTATGCCAGAAGCTAATCGTAAAAAGCTGGTTGCGCTATTGTCGACTCATGATATTCCGTTAATTGAAGATGATTTGTTGGGTGATTTATCGTTTGATGGCTCGCGCTTAAAACCCTGCAAGGCATTCGATAAAAAAGGCATGGTGTTGTATTGTTCATCCGTGTCTAAAACGATTGCGTCAGGATTAAGAGTCGGCTGGATCGCGCCCGGGGCATATTACAAAGAAGTTTCTTATTTTAAGACTTTTACTAATATCAGTGCACCGCAATTCTCGCAGATCGTCGTTGCCCAGTTTTATAATAGTGGTAAGTATGAGCGTCATCTGCGTCAATTGACGGCGAAGATCGCGAAACAAGTATATTTGATTCAATCTTATATCCGTCAGTATTTTCCTGAGGGTACACTGGTATCAAGTCCACAAGGTGGATGTATTTTGTGGGTGGTATTACCCAAAGGTATTGATGGACATCACCTGTATCTTAAAGCGATTAAGATGGGTATTGGTGTGATCCCTGGGCAGTTAAGCAGTGCTACGAATAAGTTTGACCACTGTATCCGCATTAACTGTGCCTGTGATCCTAAAGTGGATATTCAGCGTAGTATTAAGACATTGGCTGATATTTCACATGAAATTTTAGGTAAATAGCGGTCGATGGTGGCCGCTAAATTTATCGCTTAGCAATGACCGATATCAAGTTGTATTGGCGAGTGGGGCGGTATAATCCCGCCTCCAGATCTATCCCATTCTCAAGTTACGCTTTTCTTGCGTTCTTGGTTGGTCTCTTTATGAGTAAAAAATTATGAGTCAAAAACCTGATCTTTCTAGCGCCATGCTAAACCTGATTGAAGAAGTGCGCGGTATTTTTCCTTTCTACGCCCCGGAATCCAGTATATGTGGTGATTCATGTGAAGGTTGTCCGAAGAAATTATTAGAATTAGTCGATTCTGAACTTTGTTATTGGGAAGACCAAGTTAAGCAGGGCAAAGCGCCGACATTTGATGAGTTAAACCGCGTTGGTAAACTGTGTAAAAATGTCAGACGCGGTTTGAAACGTAATGGATTAGTTGATTGAGCCTCTCGCTTGAAGATAAATCTACTGCTGCATAATTAGAAATAGTGGATAACCAGATGGCAGACAATTATATTTTTCATTGTCGCCGCCGCCAGCTGGTATATCCTATTTGTGCAGTTATTGAGAGTAAGCTCTAATTTCACTGACATTAATATATTCATCTGTTTTCTCTAGACGAATGTACCTCGCGTTAGTTGCAGTAAAGTCTGTTTTTGAATCAAAAACCCATCTCTGGCTACCATCTAATATAGTTGACCATATTTCATTTTTATTTTGATCTAATATAGAAAGTGACGCGCCAATAGTTCTGTATTGATAACCATTATGTCTATTCTCTAATACAATAGCCTCTAAATTATGCACTGCTTCTAAGTCAA
>Ga0209292_1001136_pt1 | contig 33080 bp, 25 predicted proteins | sample GOMGulsemesocosm_2_FD_184634 | JGI IMG/M metagenome (GOLD analysis project Ga0209292, IMG submission 184634) | Methane-oxidizing microbial communities from mesocosms in the Gulf of Mexico - GOM9C Gulf of Mexico (SPAdes) (version 2) | ecosystem: Environmental > Aquatic > Marine > Cold seeps... | reverse complement strand
TTTGGTGATGGTCAATGGTGGCGCTAAACGAACCACGGTGTCGTGGGTTTCCTTGCTTAACAAACCATGATGCATCATGTGCTCGCAGACCTGTCGAGCATTGGCCAGCGATGGCTCAATTTCCAGCGCAATAAACAAACCGCGACCGCGAATATCGCTGATCAGCGGGCTGTTCAGTTTTTTTAGTTGTTCGATAAAGTATTCGCCCATCTGCGCTGAGTGTTCGACCAGTTGTTCTTCTACCAATACATTTAATGCTTCCAGTCCTACGGCCGCTGCCAGCGGGTTGCCGCCAAAGGTGCTGCCGTGATCGCCGGGCTTGAATACGCCCATAACCTCTTGGCGTGCCAGTAGCATCGAAACGGCTAACATGCCGCCGCCCAGTGCTTTGCCGAGTATCACGGCATCGGGTTGTACGCCGTCATGCTCGCAGGCAAGCAACTTGCCAGTGCGGCCCAGGCCGGTTTGTACCTCGTCACAAATTAGCAGTACGTTATTCTCTTTGCAGATGCGTGCGCATTCGGCGAGATATCCTGCGGGTGGCAAGACAATGCCCGCTTCACCCTGGACGGGCTCAACCAAAAAGGCAGCAGTGTTGGGGGTGATGGCACGCTCCAGAGCCGCCACGTTGCCATAATCAATGCTGACAAAACCCGCCGGGAAGGGGCCAAAGCCGTCGCGATATTGCTCTTCGCTGGAAAAACCAACAATGGCGATGGTGCGGCCGTGGAAGTTACCCTTGCAGGTGATAATTTCGGCTTTACCGTCGGCAATGCCTTTTACCTTATAGCCCCATTTGCGAGCGGCTTTGAGGGCGGTCTCAACCGCTTCGGCACCGGTGTTCATTGGTAACGCCCGGTCTTGGCCAGTAAGCTGGCAGGCGCGCTCAAGGAAGGGCCCCAGCTGGTCGGTGAAAAAGGCGCGAGAACAGACGGCCAGTTTTTGCGCCTGTTCGCTGATGGCTTTAACCAGGCGGGGGTGAGAGTGCCCCAGGCTGACGGCGGAATAGGCGCTCATCAAGTCGGTGTAGCGTCGTCCCTGATCATCCCAGACATAAACCCCTTCACCCTTGACCAATACCACGGGCAGCGGTTCGTAATTATGGGCGGCAACATGAGCTTCTTTTATGATGATGTTATTCATGCACAACTCCTGAGGTAGGTGAAGGGGGTGGCAGTGTGGGGGGGCAAACGCAGGCCGCTAAAATGGAGCTGATCAAGCGCGCGGTGGTGTCGTTTTTGTCTCGCTCGGGGTTGAATTCGGCAATTTCTACGCCTAAAAAACCGGCTTGTGAAGCCAGCGGGGCCAGTAGAGCATTGAGTTCGCCAAGTTGTAGACCATCGGGTTCGGTGATACTAACCGCTGGCGCGATTTGCGGATCAATGGCATCAAGGTCAATGGATAATCCAAAGGCATCGGTTTGGGCTGAGACAATATGCAGTGCTTCCTGAATGACGTGAGCCATGCCCCGTTGTTCAATTTCCTGCATGCCGAAAACACGCACCCCCAGGCCGCGTAATAACTTCTGCTCTTCGGCTTCAAAACTGCGCACGCCGATCAGGCACACATGCTCGGGCTGAAGAGCGGGCCCTGGATTGGCCAGTTGTGTCAATCGGGTGTCGCCGTAACCTAACAGGCAGGCCAGCGGCATGCCGTGCAGAGCGCCGCTGTGAGAGCTTTGCGGGGTATGGCTATCCATGTGGGCGTCCACCCAAATGAGGCCAAAGGGTTTGCCCTGGCGGGCCTGATAAACGCCGTTCCAGGTACCGATAGCGCAGGCATGATCACCGCCAATAACGCCAAAAAATTCTTTGTTTTGCAGCTTTTCCGCCACGCTCATGCTGAGGTGTTGGCATAGTTGCTGTAGCGAGTCTGTGGCAGACAGGGCCGGTTCGTTTTGAATAACACGGTGCCAGTGAGTTGAGATGCCCTGTGTTTGAAGGGTTTCGGCGAGCCCTAGATTTTGCAGGGCCTGCGGGGCGCGTTCGGCTCCTGCAATGGGGCAGCCGAGCGATGAGGCGACGCCAATTAAAGCAATATGAGGCTGAGGGCTTTGCTTTGCGCTCAGAGTGTAGAGCCAGTTGCTATCCATGCCGGGGCTCCTGGGGTTGTGTTTCCACCGATGTTTTTATGACATGGGCCGCTTGAGCGGGCAGGAAATACGAATAAACAGGTGCTGATACGGGACGCTGGGTAATCTCTGAGGCAATGTTGTAGAGCGTGAATAATTGATGGGCCATGTCAGTGGGCAGTTCGCGGCGTGATACCAGCTCAATCAATTTGCCGTTCTCGATGGTGCGAGTGAGATTGACGTCAATACTGGCGAGTTCTGCTTTTAAGGTCTTGGGCACATGGCTATTGCGATGCGGCTTGAGAAAGACCTGCTCCAGCAGGCCGTGGGTGTAAAAGCCGGTAGGCGTGAGGGCGGTTAATCCGACGCTGGACAGAGCAGTAATGACCTCCAGCAGTGGCACCGCGTGACATTGCTTGTTTTCGATTCGGGTAAAACGTAACGCCAGATGATGAGGATTAAAACCGTAGCAGCGGTTCCAGTGCTGGATGATTTGTAGCGGTGCATCGGCGCTAGATTGGTCAATAAACAGGCGAATGACCTGGCCGTTATCCAGCATTTTATATAGCGGATAGGCATTCCAGCCATCCTCGAACAGGTAATACTGTTGTTCTGCAAGATGGGGTGAAACATAGCCGTGCTGCTCCTGTAGTCGCTGCACCATGGTTTCGGCGTGTTGCTGTTGAGACGAGCCGCAACGAATGGCGAGATGATCAAAATGCACTTGCCAGCCCTGCTGATCGGCAAGATAAAATAATTCCAGATTATCGTGACTATCGAGCAGGCTTTCGATGCTTTTTACCGCGGCGTAGCGATCGAGTGATTTAACCCATGTGGCAATACGTTGCGCATCGGCATTTGAGTAGTTGTTATGCGCAGCTTGCACGCGTTGCTCAAGGTATTGCTCGGCGTAGCTGTGAACCTGTTGGTCGGGTTCATCCGTGCAGCTGTCTTTGGCTGACCGGTAGGCCTCAATTAGCTCGGTAAGGGTGCTAATATTATCGAAGAAGGGGGCTGCATCAGCGGGCTGTGTTACGGCGGCAAAGGGTGCCAAGTCGAGCCGAATCTGCTGTTGATCCGGACGCAGGCTGAACAGAGATGCGGGGCTATTTGAGGCATAAAGCCAGCCCCTCTCGGTGGCATTTAGATGAGTCGCCACCGCGGATGCAAAGCGGGCAAATTCTGACGTTGCAGGAGGTGCCCGTGTATGGGATGTCTGCTGTGTCATAAGCATAAGTATAGCAAGTTATTCCCTGGGATTTCTCAACGTTGGACTTCAGATGCGTGCCGAGGTTTCTTGTGGTTTCCGATCGAGACTTGCAGGGCTGAACCAAATAGGAGGAAACTGGTTCTAATTTCTGTGCTGTTTGCTCGTAATGAATTCACGATAATGCTGGCTGGAACAGGGGGTTATATGGATGCTGGGCTGGAGTTGGACGTAACGTGTAAGGCGACGTTAAAGGCGTTACATATTGAGCCATTGAACTCAGGAACCTTTGATGGCGTGGATTGGCTGGCGCCTAAGCAGGTGAGGATGCTGTCATCGATTAATCCGGCCACCGAAGAAATGCTGGCAGAGGTGAGTTGCTGTGATGATGCCGGTTATCAGGCGCTATTACAGAATGCCCGGGCAGCCGCTGAGCAGTGGCGTAACGTGCCCGCTCCAGCGCGCGGTGAGCTGGTGCGAAAAATCGGCAATCGCCTGCGTGAGCACAAAGATGAATTGGGTCGGCTGGTGTCCATGGAAATGGGTAAAATTCTGGCTGAAGGGCTGGGCGAAGTGCAGGAAATGATTGATATGGCGGATTTTGCCGTGGGTCAATCGCGCATGCTGTATGGCAAAACCCTGCATTCAGAGCGCCCACAGCACCGCATGTACGAACAGTGGCATCCGCTGGGCGTGGTCGCGGTGATCACCGCCTTTAATTTCCCGGTTGCCGTGTGGGCCTGGAATGCTTTCAACGCTTTGATTACCGGTAATTCAGTCGTGTGGCGGCCATCGGAGAAAACACCCTTGTGCGCAGTAGCGGTGCAAAAAATATGCGCTGAAGTTATGAAGGAGGAGGGCTCACCGGCTGTTTTGAGTTTGTTTATTGAGTCCGGCACCGAGCTGGTGGAGCAGCTTGTTGAAGATAAAAATATCGCGCTGGTTTCGTTTACCGGTTCCAGTAACGTAGGCCGCCAAGTAGGTGAAACAGTGGCGGCGCGTATGGGTAGAAGCCTGCTGGAACTGAGTGGTAATAATGCCCTGATAGTTGATGAAACCGCTGATCTTGATTTAGCCGTGCCTGCGATTGTGTTTGGCAGTGTCGGTACGGCAGGTCAGCGCTGCACCACCACCAGGCGTCTGTTTTTGCATCAGGCAATCTATAGCGAAACATTGACTCGATTGATCAGAGCCTATGGTCAGGTGCAGGTTGGCAATCCATTATCGCCCAAGGTCTTGATGGGGCCGTTGATTGATCAAGCGGCGACACAACAATATTTAGCGGCTATCAGTGAAGCGCAGGAGCTGGGGGGGCAAATCCTGTTTGGTGGCGGTTATATCGAAGGTCAAGGCTGTTTTGTTGAGCCGACTATTATGGCCGCAGCTAACCATTGGCCAGTGGTGCAACGGGAAACCTTTGGGCCGTTGTTGTATGTCATAAAATTCCAGCAGCTGGATGAAGCGATTGCCATGCAAAATGCCGTCGCTCAAGGCCTGTCCTCTGCGCTGTTCACCAATCATATGCGACATGCGGAACAGTTTTTATCCTCCCGTGGCAGCGATTGCGGTATCGCCAATATCAACATTGGTACCTCGGGGGCTGAAATTGGCGGTGCCTTTGGCGGTGAAAAGGATACCGGCGGTGGTCGTGAGGCGGGCTCGGATGCGTGGCAAAGTTACATGCGTCGTCAGACCAATACCATTAACTGGGGCGCGGATTTACCGCTGGCGCAGGGCATAAATTTCGATATTGATGCGCTGTAATATAATGATTATTGCGAATCATTATCAGTTATAATAAGCTCCCCGCCTGTCATATTTACATAGTTAAGGAAGCTCTGAATAAGTCATGACTTATTCAGAGCTTCTCTCAATTTAAGGAGAAGTTAATGCGGTGCAAACTGATTGCCCTGGCCATGATGTTTTATGGATCAATTGCAGTAGCAGCCGATGAACAAGCAGTCGCAGAAAATTATGCCGATCTTGCTTATGCGGTATACGAAGATGCGCTGATTACTGCGCAACAGCTGCAGACAGCAACGGATGCATTGCTGGCAAGCCCCAGCGAAGAAGGCCAGCAGGCGGCTAAAGCAGCCTGGAAGCAGGCGCGTGTGCCCTATCAGCAAAGTGAAGTGTTTCGTTTTGGTAATTCCGTCGTTGATGACTGGGAAGGTCAGCTGAATGCCTGGCCGCTGGATGAAGGATTGATTGATTATGTTGCCAGTGATTACAGTTTTGAGCTGGGCAACGAAGGCGCACAATTGAATATTATTTCTCGTACCGAAGTTAATATCGGTGGTGAAGTGATTGATATGTCAACGCTGACGCCTGAGTTATTGGCTAGCCTGAATGAACTGGCGGGCTCTGAAGCTAACGTGGCAACGGGCTACCATGCCATTGAATTTTTGCTGTGGGGACAGGATTTAAACGGCACCAGTGCCGGTGCTGGCGCACGTTCTTACACGGATTACATGGCAGGTAATGACTGCACAGGCGGCAATTGTGATCGACGTAGTGACTATCTGCGCGCGGTAACTCAGCTGCTGGTTGATGATCTTGTTTATATGGTAAACGAATGGGCTCCGGGCAAACAGGATAACTACCGCAGCAAATTACTGGCGGGCGATAGCCAGGAAGTGCTGGATATCATGTTGTTCGGTATGGGCAGCTTGGCGCTGGGCGAATTAGCGGGCGAGCGCCTGAAAGTTTCTCTGGAAGCAAACTCTCCGGAAGATGAACACGATTGTTTCAGTGATAATACCCACAATTCACACTTCTATAATGCTCAAGGCATCTTCAATGTTTATATGGGTAGCTATCAGCGTGTGAATGGCGAAATGCTTAGCGGCCCATCTCTGGCGGATCTGGTAAAAGCTAAATCACCAGCAACAGCCGTCAGCGTAAAAGCAGCTTTTGAACTGACGGCTAAGCGTCTGCAAATTATGGTTGATCGTGCTGAGCAGACTGAATCTGCAATGAAGTATGACCAGATGATTGGCGAAGGTAATGAAGAAGGTAACAAAATCATCCGTGATTCCATCTTGGCGTTGGTAGCTGAAACACGTGCCATCGAAGAAGCCGCACGTGCGATTAATGTTGGCAACCTGCAACCGGATACGGCAGGACACGAGTTTTAATTAAGTGTAATAATCGATCTGTTTGGGTCGGTGCAGTATTAAGCAAAGAGGCTATTCATGACGGGTAGCCTCTTTCTTTTTTTAGGGTAAGGTATTTTTTATGTGGTGTTATGTTCGTGCTGGTGTCATTACGTTGATGGCAGCCGTTTTATTGGCCTGTTCCGGTGCTGAGCAATCTGCAAACACAAAGCCTGTCAAAATAAACCCTGCTGCTGCAACAGTCGTTGCAACGCCAATAAAACATCGCCTGGCGCAGCCTGATCAACAGATGCCGATGATGGCGCAGGTCGATTTTGCCGTGGGCCGTAGTTTTTTCCGCAACCCCTGGGTAGAGGCGCCTTCGGCGACCAGTGCTCGTGATGGACTTGGCCCGCTATTTAACGCAATCAGTTGTGCCAGTTGTCATGTGGCTTCGGCGCGCGGCATGGCGGCTGTTGATGGTCAGTCGTTACTTCATTATGTGGTGCGGCTCAGTGTGCCGGGTGATAAGGCGACAGGCAAAGCCGGTTTTATAGCGGAGCCGAGTTACGGCGGACAATTGCAAAATCAGGCCGTTGATGATGTGTTGCCTGAAGGTCGCGCCATTATTCATTACAGCGACGTGATTCGGCGCTTGGCTAATGACGAACAGATTGGGTTGCGACAGCCAAGTTTGACGCTGGATAGGTTGGCTTACGGCGAGATGGTGGCTGATGTACGCCGCTCGGTGCGTCTGGCACCGGTTTTAACTGGGTTGGGTTTGTTAGAGGCCGTGTCCGAACAACAGCTGCTTGCATGGGCTGATGAAGATGATGCCAATGGCGATGGTATTTCCGGGCGCGCGAATTTAGTTTGGGATATTGAAGCGCAACAACAGAAAATAGGGCGTTTTGGTTGGAAGGCGGAACAGCCCAGTATTCGGCAGCAAACGGCGGGCGCTTTTCATGCCGATTTGGGTATCAGTTCAGAACTCATTCAGCGCCAGAACTGCACGGCTATCGAAGTCACCTGCCAGCAAACTGAGCACGGTGGCGCGCCTGAAATCAACGATAAATTACTGAATCACGTGACTTTTTATGTGGCCAATCTGGCTGTGCCTGATTCGGCTGTTCAGCAGGATGGCGACGCTCATCGTGGTCAGGCTTTGTTTGAGACAGCCGGTTGTCAAAAATGTCACCGCCCTCGCTTGCAAGCTGGCGAATCTAAATATCCCTGGTTATCGAACCGGACGATTTATCCCTACACGGATTTATTGTTGCATGATCTGGGGGATGAGCTGGCCGATAATCGAGCGGTGTTTGGTGCCAACGGACGTGAGTGGCGCACGGCACCCTTGTGGGGTCTCGGGTTGGCGAAAAAGATTGCACCCGGCGTCGGCTTTTTGCATGATGGCCGCGCCCGTAATGTGCTGGAAGCGATTCTTTGGCACGGCGGTGAGGCGCAGCAAAGTCGCGTCATAGTAGAGCAAATGACATCTGATGAACGCAGCGAGTTGCTGCGTTTTGTTGAATCCCTGTAACAGGAAGTCAGCCATGAAACGAACGAAACAAATCCCCCCGCAAACCCTGGATAAAAGCACTTGGTTACGCTGGCCATTGTTAGCGGTGTTTGCTTTAACGTTGGCCGCTTGCGGAAAAGAACCGGCCGAGCCAAAACTGTTAGCCCATACGGCGCACGAAGTGATCGTACCTTTGTACGCAGCGCTGGATGCTGAAGCCGTTAAGCAGCGCGAACTGAGTCAGGCATTTTGTCAGGCTGGGGAGCCTGATCAGCAAAAATCGTTGCAGCAGCAATTACAAACCCAATGGCGTGCGACGATGTCCGCCTGGGCGGGGGTGCAACCGATCGGTTTTGGGCCGCTTGAAGAGGGTAATCTGCGCTGGAAATTACAGTTCTGGCCGGATCGTAAGGATTTAACGCGTAAAAAAGTCGAAGCTCTGATCAGCAGTGATGACGATCTGACTGCCGAACGCGTTGCCAGTGCCAGTGTTTCTGTGCAGGGCTTGGCGGCACTGGAATATTTACTGTTTGATGCTTCTGGCAGTGCCTTGCAGCGTTATCAAGATGTTGAGCCGGTTAGTCGGCGTTGTTTGTTATTGCAGGCGATTGCCGCGCGCGTTCAGCAGGTGACGCATCGTTTACTGAGTGAATGGTCCGGTGACATTAATCAGCCGAGCTATGCCGATACGTTTTCACAACCGGGCGCGGATAATGACCGCTACCCTGATAACAACGCCTCCATCGCAGCGCTGCTGGATACCTTGGTGGTGGGTTCGGAAGTGGTTAAACGTAACAAGCTGGGCATTCCCGTCGGCAAGGATGTTGGCCATGCCAAGCCCTATCGACTGGAAGCCTGGCGCAGTCAGCATTCGTTGGCGTTGATGCAAGCCAGTGTCGTTACATTGGAACAGCTGTATCGAGGCAATGGCGGTTATGGCCTGCAAAATTATCTGCTTGAAGCGGCTAAAGTTGACGCCGCTTTGTTACGGGATATAGACGAAAGCTTTAAGGCGGTTAACGCGCAGTTTATGCTGATTGAAGGGCCGTTGTTCACACAGCTTAAACAGCCAGAATACCATGCCACATTGACTGAGCTGCATCGCCGTTTGAACGTGTTGCAGCGTAATTTAAATAAATTGCCTGACAGTTTGGGCATCAAACTTGGCTTTAACAGCAATGACGGCGATTAGAGCTAACGGTTTTTAATATCATGCAACGACGTAAATTTCTTCAATTGGCAATGGCGGGTGGCGCTTTGAGTGTGCTGCCTTTGGCCGGTTGTGGGCCTAAGGTCTCTCAACCGCAGCCGTTGCTATTATCCGGCTCAGATAACGGTGATCAGCACACGTTATGCGGCTGGCAGCTGGGCCAGGGTGAACGCTTTCGGTTGCCGGTTGCGCAGCGTGTGCATGCGCCCTTGATGCGGCCGGGCAGTAACGAAGCCGTGTTTGTGGCGCGCAGGCCGGGCACATTAATCTATGTGGTCGATGTGCAGGAAGGTATCATCAAGCAGCAGCTGAGTGCGCCGTCGGATCGGCATTTTTATGGACATGCTATTTTCTCCAGCGATGGGCGCTGGTTGTATGTGCCGGAAAACGCGTATGCGGAACAGGGACGCGGAAAGATAGGCGTTTACGATGCGACGGCAGGTTTTCAGCGCGTACAGGAATTTGATCTCGATGGTATTGGCCCGCATCAATTGGCGTTGATGCCCGACGGTTTTACCTTGGCTATTGCCCTGGGCGGCATTCAGACTCACCCGGAGCACAGTCGGGATAAGTTAAATTTAGACCGTATGCAGTCGGCGCTGTTGTATCTGGATACCCGTAGCGGCCAGGTGACGGCGCGTTTTAAGGCACCACACCAGCACCTGAGTCTACGTCACCTCGATGTGGCAAAAGACGGCACGGTAATGGTGGGGGCGCAGTTCCAAAGCAGCGCGAATCCTGATGAATCCTATACCGGCCCGTTGGTGTTTATCCAGCGTGGCAAACACGGCCTGCAAGCATTGCAGGCCAGCGAAGAGGCTTGGCAGGCGCAGCAGTATTATATCGCCAGTGTGGTGATGAACAGTTCCGGCACGCTGGCCATTAGCACCTCGCCGCGTGGCGGAGTGGTGAATCTTTGGCAGGTGGCCGAGGCCCGTTTGTTGAAACAATATCGTGTTAAGGATGTGGCGGGTGCCGGTTATCTTCCGGCTGAGGGCGGTTTTGTGGTGAGTAATGGTTTGGGTCAGCTGTTCAAAGTGAGCGATGAATTACAGCTGCTTGAACACGCAGCGGCGACGCGCTGGGATAATCATTTATTGGTCAATGTGTAGTGATATGAAGAGAGGTAAACAAAGGTGGCATTAACACGGCGTGCGTTTTTACAGTTGGGTTGCTTGGGGCTGACGGCCTGTAGCATGCCTAAATTCAGCCTGCACGAATCCGCTGATGATGTGGATTTTGTATTAATTGCCGAACCCGCGCCGATAGAGATCGTACCGGGTAAACAAACGGCGGCCTTTACCTTTAATGGTGATTATCCTGCGCCAGTGATTCGCGCCCAGCAGGGTAAACGAATCCGCATTCGATTTATCAATCGCCTTAATGAACCCACCACGATTCACTGGCATGGCATTCGTATTGAAAATGCCATGGACGGTGTGCCGTTTTTGACGCAGCCACCTATTCCTGCCGGTGAAAGTTTTGTTTATGACTTTACCTGTCCTGATGCAGGCACCTTCTGGTATCACCCGCACGTTAATAGCCTTGTGCAACTCGGCAAAGGTCTGACCGGTGCGTTTATTGTTGAGGAAGCTGACCCCGTGGCCTTTGATCACGAGGCGGTGGTACAGCTGCGGGACTGGCGTCTGGATAAAGAGGGTGAGTTTTTAGCGTTATCTGATCCGCGGCAGGCGGCGCGCGCCGGTACCCTGGGCACGGTCAAAACCATCAATGGCATGATTAAACCGATACTGGAAATACCCGCTGGTGGCACGATACGAGCGCGGTTTTTAAACCTTGATAATACGCGCGTTTATCATCTGTCCTTCAAGGATTATCCCGCGCAGGTGTTGGCGTTGGATGGCAATGCCATTGCTGAACCCTATGCGCTGGATTCGCGTGATACCGGTGCTGGTATGCGTTTGGATGTCGGTTTTATTGCACCTGCTGAAGTTGGACAAGAGGTTGTTGTTTACGATAAAAAGGGTCGTGGTTTCTTTGAGATTTTCCGCTTTCGTACGATCGCGAGTGAACTGCCTGAACGTACCAAAATCCCTGCTTTGCCGGTCAACCCGATTGCCACGCCCGATTTGGCCAATGCAGAACAGTTAAAACTGGTGTTTGAATGGGCTGGCGCACTGTCACCGGTGAGGGCCGATGGTACGGTGGATCACAGTTTCTGGACTATTAATCGCCGGGCATGGCAGGGCATGAGTAAAGACGCCATTCCTGAACCGTTGGCGACACTCACATTGAATCGCAGTTATGTGATTGAGTTGCATAACGCGACGCCTCACCACCATCCGATCCACATGCATGGCATTACCTTTACGGTCTTGTCATCGAATAAAAAGAAAATCACGCCTTATCATACTGATACGGTATTGCTGGCGCGTAATGAGAAGGTGAAGGTTGCTTTTGTGGCAGATAATCCTGGCCGGTGGATGTTCCATTGCCATGTTATCGAACACCTAAAAACCGGCTTGATGGGTTATATCAGCATTGTTTAGTCTGCATTGAGTAGACAGCTATTGCCCTGCGCTGGCGGGGCGACTAGTATTGGTCGCTAAAATTGTACGGTGGGGGTTTAGTTTATGAGTCTTGGTTTTATTTTTACGTTGCTTTTGGGCCTTTCGGGGCTGGCTGGTTTTATTATGTTGCACCGGGTGCAGGATTATCTACGCGCTGGTCAGAAATTCTCGCAGCTTGATCCGCAACGCAAGCAAATGGTTATTTTTATCCTGGTCGGTGAATGGCCTTGTCTGTTTGTGACGCTCTACTGTGCTCAGCAGGTTATGTTGATTACCACGCGCTAAGCGTTAAAGTAGAAGTGAAAAAGGCTGCAAATGCAGCCTTTTTTGTGCCTGATTGTTTTTGTGTTAATTCAGTTCGGCCGCTAATGTTTGTGCCGCCTCGGCGATTATTGGATGTGCCATAACCCTCTATTTATAGCAGACGTTATAAATGGGGGGATTACAATTTGATTTCTAGAGAAAACTTAACTATTACTTTTGGTTGGGAAAACAAAAAAGAGGATTTCAGTTGAGCATACGTTTAAAACTATGGGTACTTCTAAGTGTCCTGTTTTTGGCCGCAATTTTTAATGCGCTTTTTACTTTCCAGTTAGAAAGCTATGGGGAAGAAAAATTGAAGTGGGTAAATCATACGCACGAGGTCCTGAGCACAAAATCAGCACTATTAAGTGCGATGAAGGACGCAGAAACTGGGCAACGAGGATATTTACTTACATCCAATATATCTTATTTGGAGCCTTATCATAGTGGTCGAATAGACGCCGTGGAAAAATTCGCTGAATTAAAAGAACTAACGTCAGATAACGCTGGGCAGCAAGTGATTTTAAAATCAGTCAACAAGCAGATGGGACTTAAGTTTGAAGAATTGGCAGAGACTATTCATCAAACTCAGAGCGGTAATAAAAGTAAGGCCGTTGAAATGGTAGTGCAAAACAAAGGCAAGCAATACATGGATAATATTCGTTCGCACTTAAGTGCGTTCACCCATACAGAACTTGTTTTGTTAGAACAAAGAAAAGGTGATTTCAGAAAAAATAGAGCTCAGATAACTACCCTGATTTCTGTTGAGGTCGCATTTTTTATTGGTCTCGCAATAATCACGCTCTTCTTCTTACAAAGAAGCTTTTTCCACCCACTGAAGTTACTGGTTAAAAGTGCAAAAAAAGTAGAAGCTGGAGATAAGCTAGAAGTGAGTGACATCGTTGAAAAAGATGAGTTGGGACATTTGCTTTCAACTTTCTATTTAATGAGTGAGAAGGTATATCAAAGAGAACAAGTATTAGGGCACAAGGCTCACCACGATGAGCTGACTGGATTAAAGAATAGAGTAACGGTATCTAAAGAAATCGAGCAATCAATTAGTGACTTACAACAATCGGGAGGTAAGCTTGCTGTCCTCTTTATCGATCTCAACTTATTTAAGCAAGTGAATGACACTCTAGGCCATGATGTCGGCGATCTAATCCTAAAAGAAACGGCAAATCGACTTAATTCTTCCGTGCGCTCTAGTGATACTGTATTCCGCGTGGGAGGAGATGAATTTTTGGTGATCGCAAGAAATCTCACAACTATTTCCGATGTGCATTACCTTATCGATAACATGCTTAACGCATTTGATGAGCCAGCCATCATTCAAGGAAAGCCTGTCGATATTTCAATTAGTATTGGTGCCGCGGTTTCACCGGATGATACAAGTTGCGGCAGCGAAATCATGAAATATTCGGATGTTGCAATGTATGAAGCAAAAAGGGACAAAGATTCCAATTACAAAATGTTCGACAAAGACATGTTAAAACGTGCGAGTGATTTTGGATAAATAACCATGTCTTAGGCGACCGGCATCATAGAAAATATGTAATAGATTTAATGAAGCGTTACCATCTATGAAAACGGGTATTGAGGAGGGGTATAAGTTCTACCAGCCGCGTCAGCGGAACTTTAATGTTCGTTTCTGGCACAAAGCCGACAGACGGAATGAGCCACATGCCCTCACAGGTTCGGTTTTCGTTCGGCGTTCCACAGACACAATGCCATGTCGCTCATAACCGGATGACCGATTGAAACACTGTTCTGAACCCCACAGGTTCGGCCATGGTTCGGTCGGCTTCCAGCCCACTCCTGCCGCTTCAAAAAGCCCTTACACTTGTTCCTCTTAGGACACCCAAAACCAACTGTGCGAGGTTCTCATAATCGACAGGTTCTCAGTTCGAGTCTGGGAGGGCCCATCTTTCCTTCTAACGATAAAGTGTTGCATCCACCAATTGAATTTACCGCCAACAGCGGACCTTCACCTGGTTTGCTCTACATCGCCTAAGGAGCGCTGTTAGGTATCAGCATCACAAAATATTCCTGCTCTTATGCAAAATACTCCTATCTCCTTTCAGAAAAAATCATTTAAGGTTTTAACTGTAAAAAAATGTAACTAACAGTTTGTTATGGAAGGCTGGAGTGACTTCAACGCATGAAATCGAACTATGCAATAACTGCGATCCTTCCCTGCAGCGGCAAACAAGATTATCCACTAGTGGTAAGGTAATGATTCACCGGGTAGTTGTTAAACGTGCGCAGGGGCCATTGTTCGGCAGGGCTGATCTAAAGCATTGCTCCGGCGAGTGCTGCCAGGTGCTTCTCAATAACGGCCAAAAAGTCATGGTAAACAGGTCGCGAATTGTTGATCAGTACAAAGAACAGTTTTGTCCATCCAGCGACAGCTTCCATGAGCTACTGGATAGGGCGTAGGTTCAACGGAATTATTTGAGCACCTTTCGAACCGCCAATGAGTTTTACTCTGACCTTGAATAGTTTAGTTTGAGTCGCTGTAATTAGTGGTATACCAGACACCGCTTAAGCACTATCTGGGGTCAGGCCTTGCCTTTTGCCATCATGAAAAGTCTGCTTCGGGTCGATAACTGTCATTAGCAGCGCTGCCGCCTTTGTAAAAAGGCCCACTTACGTACTATTTCCCCCGGGTGGCCCTACAATAGACGACCACCCATGGCCTCGAATCTCAGGTTTAATTAGCCCCTCTATTGCCGATTTCGCCTTAGTTATTCATCTCGCGTAAATGACCGATGAGGGATTCCAAGGCGCGGTCGAATACCATTGAGCTATCCAAAATTTTCAGTTTATCTTCGTGGATTAGCCGGGCAAGGCTGTTAGGGGTTTCTTCCACTAATTTGACGCCGACGCGGTTAACGAAAATATAATGACCGCTGGCTTTTAGTATAGCCGCCAGTTTCGCCCGTATCGGGTGTTCCTTGTCATGTTTAAATTCGACCCAGGAGCCGACGCCGATATTTTCGAGGGTTTTTAGATGCAGTTCTAACTCCGTGCCTAGCTCTGCTTCGGCATCGTCTTTTTGCTCAGCACCCTTGAATAATACCGGTGATTCCACAATGATCTCATCGGCCGATTTGATTGGCGCCTGATAATCGTCGGACTCTGATTCTTCCATCGGGCATGATGCCCGGTGATCTCCATGAGCCGTCTTTTGGTTAGTTACAACTCGCAGGGTGCCCACGTTTAGCTTATTGTCCAGAGTGATGGCCTCTCCCCGCAGACAGCGCATATGGATGTTTTCCAGGGATACAAACTGTTCGCGTATTTTGCTGTTGCAATAGGAAATGCTTTTGAGACCCTTGCGCAGCCTTTCTAGCAAATCTGGAATCTGTTTAAGTAACTGGTTGCGCTCGCTGATATCAGGTTTGGCTTGCACGCTCCAAATCAAATCCTCTGCGGTTTTAACGGCCTCGGACCAGGTATCGCTGTCGGTGCCTTGTCGAACATGAACCAGAAACATATAGTTATTCCAGCCATCACAAAGAAGGTCGATTACAACCTTGGGCAAGTTCTTGCCGGATACAATTTCGTTCAATGTGCTGCCAACATAGGCTCGTGCCTGCTTGGACACGGCCAGCCCTTCTTCGGAATCGCGGGTGCGTAGTTCTATGAGCTGAGTGCGGCGTTTTTCTTTATTACCAAAGGCTGTAAAATCTTCAAGCAGTCGATTAAATATTGTTACATCATCGACAAAATCGTTAAGAATAGTTTCGACAACATTTTTTATTCGCTTGTACAGCGGATCATTGTCGATCTCACGGGGCTCGCACCAGCCCAGCGCGGATGCTGCCAACTCATTCAGTAATTTGCGTGCTGGGTGCCCGCCGCGACTGAAGAAGGTTTTATCCAGAATTGCCGCTTTCAACATGGGGATTTGCAAGCGAGCAAGAATGGCTTTCATCGGGCTGGATAAATGATGATCGTCCAGAATGAATTCAAACAGCATAGAAATCAGGTTGATTGTGTCATCTTCCACTTTGCCTAATGCGTGGGGGTGTGATACCGGAGATGACTGCAGCACATTATGGAGTGCGCGATATATATTTAACTTGTCAGTCTGCGTTTCAGTCAGGTTTGATGATGCTGAGATGTCCTCCTGAATGGTTGAAAACAGTTTTACCAGATCGCCGCTGGACAAGGCTGGTCCTTCTTCTGTCACGGGTACCAGGCTGGCGCTTGGGCTGCGTTTAAATTTGGATTGGATGAGTAGCAATTGGAGGGCGTCAAAGGCCTCTTGAGCCTGAGCGATGACATCCTGACCTTTCTGAGACGGTATCCGGCCGGAATCGGAGCTCTTGTTTGATGTGCGTCGGGTTGTATTGCTACGTTTAATCAGGTTCGATTTTAGGTCGGGTAATATTCCCATCTCAAACAGTTTCTGGTTGAGCTCGAAGTAGATACCTTCCAGTTCGCTGATGACGATTTTATCAAATATCTTGTAGACGACCAACTTGGCACGCATGTCTAATTTGAGTGTTTTGCAGGCGTTTTTGAATGCTTCACAGACGACCTCCCCACCAACCGGGTTGCTGAAGTCGGTAATCGTGCGGTTATTTAACAGGCTGTCGATGCGACGGGTAATCTGGTTGAGTAAAAGGCCATAGTTACAAGATATTTTTGCAACCATACTGCTGATGGCAACATTTTCCTCCAGCTCTTCCTCCTGAATCAACGACAGGGCGCCATCTCCCACACTTCCCAAGGAGCTTTGCTCAGACATTGTCAGATTTTTGAAAGCATCAGCAATGGACTGAAGAAAACTTTTTTCAATAGCTTTGCGTTGCATGCGTAACTCACGCATTGCGCTAAAAAACATAGCTTGTGCGCTATCGCTTCCTGAGCGGTCTGCCATTTCATACAGAGCGTCATCCGTGCTGTCAAACAGGCTCGCGAGCACGGTATTAAAGTGAGTTATTGAAAGCGCACGAATCTTTTTGACTGGTGTCGGCAGTATGTTTCTGAGTGCGACATTGCGAGGCGTAGCCTCCTTGATCTCATCGCCCATACTTTTATATCTCCCGGGGAATTACAGCCTGCATTAAGCGCTGGAGTTGAATTGAGTATAGTTTAAATACCGTAATACGCCTGTTTTCCGCATTCTTATTTGAGTGGCTATTTTCCAAAAATGGTGCAACTAGGGTTTTCTGCTAAACTCGTTTTACAGGGTTTTTATTATTGTCGTTATCCGGTGCTTGCGTATGCTTTGTAAGCATGGTTTTTCGGCTTGCATAAGAGCTATTAAGTGTTTGTTTTTAAGAGCTAAAGTTTTCTTGTTTTTGCATAGCTGTGTTCGGCGTATAACGCGATGCATCGCACGCTAATCCAGGGATTCAGATTATTCTTCAATCGAGGTCTGGTCGAACATGAACGAAGCGGCAGAACACAGTGCGTTAATTCCCATGGACAGGTTGGTAACAGCATCGTCCCAGCTATATAGCTTGCCTGATATATACCTAAAAGTTAGAGATATTATCTTTGATCCCGAGTCACAAATCACCGATTTAGGCGATGTGCTGATGACCGACCCGGGTTTAAGCGCCCGGTTGCTAAGGATTTCCAATAGCGCATTTTTTGGTTTGGCTAATGAGGTGGGTACGATCAGCCGGGCAGTTCAGGTCATTGGCTTCCAGCATATACATGATCTTGTCGTTGCTACCAGTATTTCTAAAGCGTTTAGGGGTGTATCCAACGATATTATGAGTATCGAATCGTTCTGGATCGCGAGCGTTGAAAGGGCATTGATTGCCCGCATGCTGGCAGAGCGTAAACGTTTACCGAATAGTGAGCGCATGTTTGTTGGTGGTTTGTTGCTGGATATAGGACATTTGGTGATGTATGAGCATATCCCTGAAGCTGCGCAGCAGGCGATTAGCCATGCTGATGACCAGTTTAAGCCATTACACCTAGCTGAAGTAGAGCTGCTTGGGTTTAGTGCTGCCGAGCTGGGTAGCGACTTGGCAAGGAAGTGGCAGTTGCCGGAGTCGCTGAGTGATCAAATTCTCTATCAAGATCGGCCGGAATTATTGAAACATAATGCCGAGGTGGCAATTGTGCATGTTGCAAAATGCCTGGCGGGTACCGCGGCGGAACCGGATGCTATTGGCCTAGTGTTTGATGCGATATCGGCTGACGTTAAAGCTATTCTGAATTTGACGTTCGAAGATTGTGAGCAGTTGTTAGCGGGCGCATTGGGTGAGTTATCCGAAACGCTTGAGTTGATCATTCCCCAGGGGTAATTGTTTAAGGAACCGCTGATTTACGGGCTTCCACAGCCGCTTTTATCTTTTGTCCGCTGGAGTTTTCCCCTGGATGTAGTACGCGTAAGCAATGATCTCGGCGATAGCCAGATAGAAGGTTTTCAGAAATGGGTTCACCTAGCTCCAGAGTTGCCAGTACGTTGACTAATTCTGGGTTTTTGTAAGGCGGTATGTAGTGGCATAGAGAATTTGGCCGCCTAATTAGAGGTGGAGGGGTGTTAGTTACAGTAATCAGGATTGCTTTGGGTGGTTTGTGTTTAACTTGAATGGCTGGAAAATCGAGTGAGGTTGATATGGCAGGCTGTCTGCTTCCGACCCAAAGCGGACTTTTGAATGCCGAGTGGCGTTTGTACAACCTCTCAATAAAGAAACCGGCGAGAATACAAGCCTCCTCCCGGCTCACTTGGTCGGCTTGCTTTTTAAAATGTTATCATATAACATTTTAGGCTTTCTATAATGCGTCAATTCTATGCTACCTCGTGTGTTAGTTTTATTATGCAGTCTGTGGCTTGCCTTTGCGCAGGTGAGCGTTGCTGCGCACGAAGTAGAGCACCCGTTTCATACTGAGACACACTTATGTGATCAGCTGATACATGCTGAGAATATACAGTCCACCCCTCCTGTCGATGGCGCTTTAAGCTTCATCTGTTTGTATCAAACGCATCAACAGACAGCTTCTTGGTCAGCGCCTCTTTGTAAAAGTCTTTCAAAGCCAACGGCCCGCGGCCCACCACGCTTTTCCTGATTCGAGCATCATTTCTTTATTTCGGGCGACACTTTTTTGCTGGGTTAGCCTTATTACTCGTTTTTAGGAAAAAACATGAAAAATTTATTAGTAGCAAGCGCTGTGCTTTGCTTGCCAGCGCACGTGTCGGCTTCAACCCCTGGTACCGTTGACGCCAACACCTTTAACCCAGCCGTCAGTGTGATTTTTGATGGCCGCTGGTCCGATTACGACGATGAATTTGAATTACCTGGCTTTCAAGTTGGCGGTGAAGCCGAGTTGCCTGAGCAGGATTGGAGCTGGGGGCATAATGAACTAAACGTCAGTGCCACTTTATTTAATCAGTTTTACACAAGCGCCTCTTATGTCTTTACGAAACATGAAGGCGAAACTGAAAAAGACCTGGAAGAGATTTATCTTGAAACCCTCACCCTGGGTAACGGTTTAACGCTGCGTATGGGTGAATTTTTCTCCCATATTGGCTATCACAATGCATTGCATCAACATGCTTGGGAGTTCATTGAGGCACCGTTGGTGTATAGCGGTCTATTCGGTAATCATATTGATCACGAGGGTGTGCAACTTCGTTGGTTGGCACCTACCGATAGTTATCTGGAGTTTGGCTTTGAAGCAGGCCATGGTAGTGGCTTTCCCGGTGGTTCTGATCATGACGACCAAGCCTACAGTAGTTATATAAAATGGGGCGATGACTGGTCAGTCGAGTCCAGCTGGCAGTTGGGTTTGAGTTGGTATGACACCAGCTTTTCAGAACGGGAAGGCGGTGGTCATGCACATGGCGGTGGTGGACCGGCAGCTGTATTTACCACACAAAATACGGATAGTACGGTGTGGGGTATAGACGCCGTTTATAAATGGGCACCGATGGGTAATAGCAAAAACCAACAGCTGATACTTCAAGCTGAATACTTTGAACGGGATGAGGACGGTCACGTTAATCTCAGTGAAGATGCCAACTTCTTCAATGCTGCTTATGAGGGCAAACAAAAAGGCTATTACCTGCAAGGTATCTACAAGTTTAAGCCGCGTTGGAAAACCGGCTTACGTTACGACTGGATTAGCGCGGATAATCGTTTCAGTGACCTGATAGAAAGTGGTGTAGATTTTGACGAATTCTCCGAAGACACCGAATTCAACAACGATAACCCCATCAAGCGCTGGAGCAGCATGATCAGCTATTCCAAGCCCGAGCTATGGCGTGTTCGTTTGCAATACAACCATATCGATGTGGCAGGTAATGTTGACGACCAGCTGTTTTTACAATTTACCCTGATGCTGGGTGCTCATGGCGCGCACCGCTATTAAGGAATACATTATGAAATCACTATTCACGTTTTTATTATTCCTGGCGCTCAGCACCCAGGCTCAGGGCAAAGTAAATATTTTTGCGTGTGAGCCCGAATGGGCCTCACTGGCTGAGGAAATAGCTGGTGGCTATGCTCGAGTCTACAGCGCCACTACTGCGGCTCAAGACCCGCACCATATCGAAGCGCGCCCATCCTTAATTGCCAAGGTGCGCCGTGCTGATTTGGTATTCTGTTCCGGTGCAGAATTAGAGCAGGGCTGGTTGCCGCTTTTGTTGCGCTCTGCTGGCAATAATAAAGTCATGCCAGGTCAACCCGGGTATCTTGAAGCTGCGTTACAGGTCCAACGTTTGGATATTCCAGGCACGACCTTGCTGACCGTTGGCGATGTGCATAGCCAAGGCAACCCGCATGTACACCTAGATCCCAATCGCCTGCTAAAGGTTGCCGATGTATTAGTTCAGCGATTGAGTCTTATTGACCCGGAACATGCCACAGGTTTTCAAGAAAACCAGCAGGAGTTCAGCCGCAAGTTAAACCTTCAACTGACTGAAATTCAACCAACGTTGCAAACGCTCAAAGGCAAAAAGGTGGTTGTATATCATGATAACTGGCTTTATTTATGGGACTGGTTAGGTATTAACCAGATCGCAACCATTGAAGCTTCACCTGGGCTGCCACCCAGCGGTGGTGACTTAAAAAAACTGATACAACGCCTGCAAAACCAACCAGTTGATATGATTGTGATTTCAACCTATCAAAATGAGCGGGCGGCTAAATGGTTAGCAGACAAACTCAATAAACCGCTGATCAAGCTGCCTTATACGGTCGGTGGGGATGCGCATGCAACAGATTTGGCCAGTCTCTACCAACAAACCTTGAAGTTATTAAGTTTATGAGTGGATTAGATCTCGAAATAATAGGGCCTGCATTAATTGCAGGCCTATTGGTACTGAGCACCCATTGCCTTTTGGGTCGTGAAGTGGTGAAACGCGGCATCATATTTATGGATTTGGCCATCGCTCAAATTGCAGGTTTGGGCGTTATTATGGCAGGCGTTTTTCATCTAGAAGAATCCCCAATATTACTACAGGTTTTTGCCTGTAGTTTTGCCTTACTGGGTGCTCTGTTATTGGCTTGGTCCGAAACCAAATTCAAGCAGTTACAAGAACCCTTGATTGGTGTGTTTTTTGTTTTATCGGCCAGCGCCAGTATTTTACTGTTATCTCATGACCCGCAATCCGGCGAGCACTTAAAAGACTTACTGGCAGGACAAATTCTTTGGGTAACTTACCCTCAGCTTTGGGCCTTTACCGCAATTTCCTTATTGGTTTTAATCGGCTGGTTCCTGACCCCTAATAAAAAACTATCGTTCTACTGTTTATTCGCCATCAGTGTCACAGCAAGTGTGCAAATTGTGGGCATTTATTTAGTCTTTAGCAGCCTGATTATCCCTGCATTAGCGAGTATTAGCCTTGGCAATAAAAAAGCCTTTATAGGAAGCCTGTTCATCGGCATCCTGGGTTACGCCTCAGGCTTATGGTTATCACTGGTTTGGGACTTACCGAGTTCGGCTTTGATTGTCTGGTGCATGGCATTCTGGGCGGCTATTTTTTATCTTTCTCTCACTAAAATAGCGGTTAGGGAAAAACCCCGCCCAAGTAATGATAGCGCAGTATGATTCGTTCTGATCTTTTGAACAGCATCGCCTATGAGCATGGGGCGGAAACAGTTTTATTAGCGCAAAAAGTCAGCGACAGTCTCGTCGCTTTCCTATAGCTGGCGAACGGCTGCTTTTGGCACATAACGGACCTAGTAGCTATAGGTCTTTTCGGTGTTTTGCCTGTAGAGCTTGCGGCGTATTTCGTTCCTCAATTTCACAGTATTTATGGGCGGTTTTTTTTCGAGATCCGTATATCACCCCGTAAATGACACTCCTCTTAGTCGTTAAGATTTTGATTTGAATAGGGGAAGTGCATAATATAAAGGTTCGATGGAAAATATACGGACGAGGATTCCTGCTCATCCAAAAAAATTGACAAGTGCGCCGCTAGAAACGGGGTAGGAGGTCACATCCTCGACAGTCCGCTTTGCTTCATTACGCCTTACCCTAAACATTAGCTATAAAAAGGTCATGGATCTAAATATAGAGCGAAGACAGATTGGGTTTTTCTATCTCGGTCAGACATTGGATCTCCCAGATAAAAATATCGAGGGGCCTGGATACATAATACATATTCGAGATGGCTTGGTTCAGGGGATTTCTTTAAATTTCTCAAGTGAGATTGAGCGGGAAGGGACTGAGTTACGATTTCAAGGTAGAACAATTAAATACGTATCTGAAACACCCAAATTGATTTTTGACGATAAGATAATTATGGGCGATCGAAAAGTTACAATTAATCAGGAGACCGGCCCGGAAGATATTGTGGCGATATTTGAGGTTGCTTGTGATTGTTGGGACGATGGTTCGTATTCAAGGATGAATTTTACTCAAGGTGAGTGTGAATTTAAGTTTAGTTGGTCCTGGGTTAAAGATAACAAAAAGACATTGGACTATATGCTCATTGAGCGAACCTGAGCGGGTAATAGCTAACAAGGCCCCACCAAAAATACACCACTACATTCCAGCAATAATCTTTGAGGTATGAATAACTTCAATACCGTTGAATATCTCAAATCGGCACAAAGCAGGCTGTAGAATGTTGCTTAAAATGGATGTTGCCGCGTTAGTACGCGTCTTGATTCGCCGTTGCTTGGGTGAGTACCAACTGCCCGTTTTCTACCGGAATACGGTCTCCTGGTAACTCCGTCATACGCACAGAGGCGACACGATCCCCCAGCCGATATTCCACGTCATAACCGATCAGCTTTTCTTCGCTATCGATGACGGTCTGGCAGAGCGTTTCGGTGGTCGTGTAGGTATTATTGGCCTGCATGTTCTCCTGCGCTTTATTGCCCGCATAACCTCCCGCCGCCGCGCCGGCTAGGGTCGCCAGCTTTTTGCCTTTGCCGCCGCCGATCTGATGACCCAACAATCCACCCACTACGGCGCCGACTACAGTGCCGGTCACTTGGTCCGGGTCTTTGGTAGGCCTTACGTGGGTAACGACTTCCTCATGGCATTCTTGACGAGGAGTGCTAATGGTTTCTGTAACCGGTTGTACATGCAACACCTCGGCATATGCCGGCTCATTGTCCAGCATGACCATAGTGCCTGTGGCGGCAACCCCGATGGCAGCCAAGAGAGAACCTACAAGTATTGAATTGTTCATTTTGTATCCTCGTTACTTGCTTAGTGCGTTGACGGGAGTACATCTCATAACAACACCAAATTCGACAGTAGGGAAACGGAATGGGTTCAGTTCTTTCCAAGGATAAACGGCATGCCTGAATTACTGTAATAGTGCCTTGTGTTCTTTAGTCGCAATCATCGCGATATGCGGCGGCGAGTGACCGTTATTGGCACTAAACAGCCTGTGATGTGAAGCTGGTTAGAGAGTCGGCTGAATTGATTGCTAAAAGGCCGATATCGACCAGTTGAGGTCACAACCCATAAGAGCCATTCGAATAATTGGAATAGTCGAGGCTTATAGGTCAAAATCACTGAGTGTAGAGTAGATCCTTGTGCAGACATTCACGAAAAGGTTTTTTAAATTTGTCGCTACATACTTTCCCTGAAACCGGAGAACACTATGCCTACTACGCCTGCCAATCAATACCTTAAACTTGAGAAACGCTACCCGGAACTGATGGGTGCCGTTGACGCCCTAGGCAAGACCACCAAAGCCGCAGGACCTATAGACGAGAAAACCGCACACCTAATTCAGTTGGCGGCGGCAGCGACGCTTCGCTCGGAGGGGGCCGTGCATAGCCACACCAAAAGAGCCATCGGAGCCGGCGCTACACCCGATGAGATTTACCACGCGATCATCCTGCTGGCCAACACCATTGGTCTTCCCAATATCGTCGCCGCCATAAGCTGGGCTGATGATGTCATTGAGGGCGCCTAGCGGCACCTGACAACGCAAAGCAGCCTGCCGGCTTTATCAAAAGCTGTGCTCAAAAGAGGCAGATTGGAGTGGTGGTGCTTTGATTTGCGCTCGAGGATTTTGCGCAAAGACGAAATGGTGGGCCCTCCCAGACTCGCACTGGGGACCTGCCGATTATGAGTACAGCGCACAGTTGGTTTTGAGTGTCGTAAGCGGAAGAAGTGTAAGGGCTTTTTGAAGAGGCTGGAGCGGGGCAGAAGCCGACCGAACCATGGCCGAACTTGCTGGGTTCGGAAGCGTGTTTCAATAGTTCATTCGGTTATGAGCTACATGGCACTGTGTATGCGGAACACCGAACAAAAACCGAACCTGGGTTGGCTAACCTTAAACAGTTGCTAGAAGTTAAGGTCGTGCAGTGAGAAAAATCCGTTGGTATTAAAGATGTCTCACATACATTAAGAATGAGGCTTAGGACATATCTGTCGCTACTTTGATGCAAGTTTTCCTGGTTTTGTTTTTATTCCTGTTTTTATTCAAGATAGGCAGCAAAAACAGATAGATACCGGTAATCCATAGTGTCAGCAACATTACCGCTGCAGGCAGGAATATCCAAAGTTTTGCCTGGTTGTGAAAGAAGGAACCAGCGTCCAGGGCTTCGATAATGTCCGAGCGCCGGTAGGCCACCTGCATTATTTTACCGCTGTGATGATCAATTTGAATTTCCCAGTGATCTTCCGTTTGTATCTTGGCCACACCTTTGCCAGGTCTTACATCAATGCGTTTAATCTGCCCCCAATCCTTGATGCCTGCTTCAGGCACACTACGTGCAATTTCGAGTAACAGGTCAAAACTCAGTGTGGGCACTTTAGTCTCATTACGCCTATAAAGTAATCGTGCTAGAAGAAAGAAGCTCTTTAGGAAAAGCTGCATTAACTGCCGTAACGCCAATCTTAGTATTAGCAGATGGTGTACTTATCATAGGGGGGGTCCCCTTGATTATACTTCTTCAACTGAGTCCCCATTGAAGGTGGCTTAAAAGTTATGGGAGTATCTTCGAAACTTGGGAGCTACGTTTCATCGCGATTGAAATTACAGAGCCAAGCTCTAATGAGGTTTTGCCTAATAAAGAGTTCCAGCCAACGCCCAAAAGGATGCGTGCAGCTGAACTTAACATTGAATGACCGCTCCTGGCACAATCACGCCGTTAATTTCTAGTTTTCAATCAATTCACGCAAATAGGCAGCCAAATCCACAACCTGCCCATCACTCAACCGCTGCTGGGTAAAGAAAGGCATATACGAAAACTCATCATCTGAGCCTCGCAGTGTTCCATTGCGAATGAAGTGAACCAATGCTCCCCTCTGGTAGGCATTCAATATAGGCGTAACGCCCTTTCCAGCCGGTATTTTAATATGCTTAGCTTGCGCACCATGGCACTGGTGGCAGGCCTTCTCATAAACGCGTTTACCATTTACGGCGCTCCCACCGGTTGCAACATCTATCGAAGAATCACCCTGTACTGCGGGAGAAGTCTGTGCGTACTTGTCCTTCAAAAACTGAGTGGCGGAAGCCTGTAGCACAACTTTAAATTTAGACTGATCCTCAACCGCTTTTTGATATTTATTTTTATACATCTCCAGCAGTTCAAAATCCTGCTGATCGAAACTCAAATCTGACAGTTTCAATTCGAGGGACCAGAAAAATGCCAGTATCAACTCACGTTCCTGTTCCGATAGCATGCGGCCCTGTGAACAGATGCTGGAGCACAGCTCAACCGCTTTAGGAAGATTCCGGCTGGCAACACCAAATATCTCGCCATAACTCCCGTACTTAATTCCCCAAATACCGTTATACCAAGCCTCACGATTTACGATACCCTTAAAGCTAGACCCCTGGCTCATGACCATATCTTCACTAAGTGCTGGCAAGCGTCCCTCGGGATAAGCGCTGAAACCAACAGCATCTGCCTTGGTATTGTGGCAATCGTTACAACGATAGTGTTCCGATATTGGCACTCCCTCCGCCTCATCAAGCTTACCAAGCTCGATTAATTGGCGGCCTTTTTCAACCGCCAGCGCATCTCTCGCCAGTGCTCTGCTGTTTTCCAGCGGTTGCGGCACAGAATTGCCGAAGAACTCCAGAGCCGCCCATACAGGCGTTTCTTCATTCCAACTCGCATTGGCCCGTGCCAGAGATGAAATCAACAATAGAGTGATAATCAGAATTCTAGTCATTTATTACCCCTATTAATTTACAATCTGGACATATTGCTCAGCACTGCTGCCAGGTTCAGAAAGCCACCATGCACTCCACTATACGCTCATTACTATGAAGCCCAGTCTTTTCGTAGTGTAGTGGCCAACTAAATTTGGCCACGGTTTTATATTCAACCCAGAACTTTCGTTCAGATTCATTTGAGAAGAAGCCACCACCTGAGTTGGCAGTGATACGTAAGTGGAAGGATTTTTACTTGTCGTTATAGCCGACGTGGTAGGTGAGGTTGCCTTGAGCCAGCGGGGACAGTTTTGGGAAGGTTGATTTTTTGATGATGCGAAGGGTACTTGTCATGGTTGTTGCCTCTTGTTGATTGATAAAGGTGGAGAGGCTTTCTCCATATAAGAAACCGAGGTTTGCGCGGGTTTATTGAGGCGGGGTAGTTGCGGTAACCAAGATTGCTTTGAATTGTTTGTGTTTAACGAGGAGGCTGGAAAATCGAGTGCTCGTCCATACAAAGAAGGGGGGAGAAATGCTCAATTACTCATCAGGTTCTCGCATTATTTTTGGAAATACCATGATGGCTCTTAGGAAACACTGCGAGCAATGGCCCTAGGAACCTCAATGTTGCTGTATTGTCCAAACTACCAAGTAATCTCGCTAAAGGAAGTATTTGATGGGTCGCGTGATTTATATTATTTCCGTCCTGATAACCTCCTTGATTTCGGCCTCAGTTCTGGCCGACATTTATAAATCGGTGGATAAAGAGGGCAATGTCACCTATTCCGACGAGCCTGTGAAAGAGGAGAAAGCCCTAACCCTGCCCATCCTTAATGTTATCCCACCACCACCTCCACGGGCTGCTGAAATCCCAGTCACTAAAGCTCCGCGCAGTTACAAAATCTTTAATGTTACTGTCCCTGCCAATGACACTACTGTGCCACGTGGGCAGAAAGAGATAACCGTCGAGATTGCCATTTCTCCCCTGTTGCGGCCTGGACATTTCATTGCGCTTGACCTAAATGGCAATCGAATTGGTGAGCCGCGAAAGGGCAATCGCTTTCACATTGAACTCATCTACCCCGGCACCCAAAGATTGGTGGCCAACATCGTGAATAAAGGCGGCACTGTTGTCCAAATGACTCCGGCTATCATTATTCACAACGTTGCTCCAGGGCCATTGACCACTACAATCATACGAGAGAAAGCACTGGACGCAGCTAAAAAGCACAAAGCCAATCAAGAGAAAGCTCTGAGTGAAGGTGATATCCAAAAAGCCAAAATAGAGAAAGCACTGAGTGAGGCTAACATCAAAAAAGCTAATCGCTATACCCCGAAGGCGCCACAAGCCCCGCAGGCTCCCCAAGCACCAAGGGGTTCTCAACATGACCAGCCCATATCAAACATAGCTCCTTGATGTAACACTTATTCTCAAAGCAACTACAATGTCACTATCAAATTCCGTCGCCGGGGACGACGCCAATACTTCACATGAAGATAATGAGGTGGGCGCCAATTTCGTATCTGCTCCTGATCTTGCACAGTTAAATGGTTGCTGGAAGCGGGCTCTAAACACTTGTTTCAATGAATGACCGATTGAATTCACAACCCTTTTCGGTCATTCAATGGGGAGGCTTCCCTATAACTTAAAGGACTTGGCGCTATGTAGTTAGCATAGCGTCGTATTCGTGTGCACGAAGCCTCGCTTAAAGATATAAATCAAGAGTTGGGCTGCCGTAATAAAAACGGTTAATTTGCCTGTATCAAATTTAATCATCTCCTTGTTTGAAATTAATACGGCCACTAATTTTTTGTCGAGGTTGTCCCGGTGAGTAGAAATAACTTCTCGGAAGTTCGCCATGCCAGGTGCTATCCACTTCGTAGCGCAATCGCTCCACAAAGTCTTCAGCAAAGATCCAGGACTCCGCATCAGCCAAACCATTCCGCTGTAGAACTTGTTCAACTTCCGCTGCCAGATCCTTGCCGTCTGTTGAAATTAAAATCAGAGAGATCTCTTGGTGCCTGGAAAAATAAGCCTCCATTTCGGGCAGTTCTTCTCTACAGGGAGGGCAATCAATGGACCAGAGTGACACAAAAAAAGAGTGGTTTTTATGTGTCTCAATAATATGGGCGTAGCTGCCTTGTACAAAGTCTCTGGAGTTGGCAGCTAGACTGTTTGAAGGCAGCAGCGAAGACACCATTAACAACAGTATGGAAAATACTGACAGGTGGTATTTTTGGTCGAACCCAAATGGGCTGGGCTTATTCATAGGTTCCTTAGGTCTCACTGGATAGGCTCCTCTTCAATAGCAATAACATGATAGCCCTCATTGGCTGTCTGCCAGGAAAGGAAGACCTGGCTGTAGTTTTTTATTAACAGCGGATGATCAGATGCATTGCTAGTGGATGACATGACTTTCGGTAGCCCCCAGCTTTTGCCGCCATCTTTGGATTGCTGCACCAGAATCTGAGTTTCTTTTCCATCAAACTCTTTCCAGCTCAGGTACACCCTGTCCTCAACCGCCATTACATAGGGGTGGGCGGCGGTTTTGTTATAGTCGCCAAAATTTACCGTTGGTGAATAGCTTTGCCCTCTATCCTCTGAGTAGGCATAGAATAGTCCCTGTTTGTGCTTTGCATCGTTAAACCATACGGCATGATAGCGAGCGTCTTCTGAGATGGACAAAGCCGGGCCGTGGTGTGGGCAGGCATCGATCTGCCATTGCTCATGGCTGACCCGTATCGGGGTGGCGGGTTTATTGGGAGTGATAAATCGAACCAGGGCGTGATCGCGGATATTGTCACCGTAGACATGTCGCCACATCAAAACGGGTAGGCTATCAGGATCGATGTCCAGGGCAATACGACAACATTCACAGCTGTGGTCCGCTATTTTGATATTGGCTGCGAAGGTGTCTGCACCTGGTTCTGCGTAGCTGTAATAAAGTGCGGCGCCGGAGTAACTGGCACCGCCCTGTTCAGCACTTTCTCGATCTCTTTTGTCCAGCCAGGCGATATAAACACGTCCCTCGTTACTAACGCCGAGCGAGTCAAAACGATGCCCGATGGGGTCGCGGTTGTCGTTAACGGTTACAGGGTTAATAAACGATCGGCCGCCATCGTCGGATCGGCTGTAGCGGATATCGCCAGTAAAGCGTTTTTTCAGGGGTTTGGTCCATGAGACATGTACACGGCCCTTACCATCGACCTTGATCTTGGCTCGATTTTCGCCTCTGGCGGAAATCATTTCCGGACTGCTGTTGACGGCGACCGGAGGTGAGAAGTTTATGCCTTCATCATCAGAGTGGTTAACGTAGACATGTCCGCCAAAGGTCCAGGCTACCCACAGCCGGCCTTTGTTATCAAAGGTTGCGCTGGGAGCCTGGCCACAACGCAATGCGGGCAGTGCTTTGGCAGAGTTACACGCTACTGCTTCTGAGGGTTTTTTGTGATTATGTAGCGCAGGGGCTGCGGACAAAGCCTGATCAAGTTTTGTCTCTGTTGCACACGAGGTGCACATAAACACCAGCAGCAAGACTAAAGGTAATAATCGTTTTAATGAATATGTCATACTGATCCGTTATTGCCTAAACGGAAGCGGCACCTTGGTCTTTGCTAGCTGACGCAACCAAGATGCCTAACTTCGCGATGAAAATTAAATCTACCGTTCGCAGCTAAAAGGTGTAGTTCACACCCAAAAAAAATGTGCGCGGTTGACCGGGAGCGAACTCAAATTTTTCCGGATTACCAAAAGCAGCTGGAGAATATGCGGCTGCTGTTGCATAACGCTGATCGGTCAGGTTGCTTAGTCGTCCATAGATTTCAAACGTCTTGCTGAACAGGTAAGTTACGCGCATGTTAAATAAATCATGTCCGTCATACTGGTGCGTGTTGGCTTGATCCATCCAATACTTGCCAAGACGTACCCACTCAAGTTCACCCCGGCCACCGTTAAGAATTGCAGGGCGATAATTCAGGCGGGTATTAATAATCTGCCGCGGCGCAGACTCCATCTCATTGCCGCTAAAATCTGTCGTGTTATTTGGCTTCCAATCCTCATAGGTGTGTTTTGCATAAGAGTAAGAAACACCCAAATCAACGTTATCGCTGAGGTCGGCACTGAGACCGAGTTCGATGCCCCGATGCAGTGTTTCACCGGCATTCATAGTGGTACGCGAACCATCCAATTCCTTGAAGGTAAGAATGTCATCATCTTTTTTCATGAGGTAAACCGAGGCCTCATAGCGGATGTCGCTGTTCACCTGTCCACGCAGACCAATTTCATAGCTGTCCACCTTGATCGCATCCAGGTCAACCGTGCTGGTCGATTTTCCCTGGCGGAACAACTGGCTTTCGGAGGGTACCCGGAAGCCGTGACGGTAAGAGGCAAAGCCATTGAGCGTTGGCGAAAAGGCGTAGGTTGCACCGAGTTTTGGGCTCAGATGATCGAAACTGACGCGGGTATCACCAGGGCGGCGATGGTCACCGGTAGTGACGACACTCAGGTTATTGTCGTAGTCATACTCCATGTGGTCGTATCTCAAGCCGGCGTTTAAGCGTAGCTTCTCAACTGGAGTGCTTTCAACGTGCAGGTAAGGGGATACGCCATAGAAAGCTGCGTCGTAGTCATACAACACGCCATTTTGAGTGAAACTGGTGAAGAAATTGCCCACCTGGGTTTCTGTGATTTCATGCTCTAATCGACTGCCGGGGCTATAGTCCAGATCGGTGCCCACAATAATGCGGGTTTCGTATGGCGCTATATCTTTACGATATTTCAGCAGTAAGCCGACTGAATCATTCTCGGTTTCATATACCGTGGGATCATAGCTAAGCGCCCAGTTTGGTAACAGCTCCATAGTGTTGCGTCGCACATAGGGTGTAATACTCAGCAGGTCGTCGACACCTTCCTGTTCATAGGCGGTGGAAAGTCGAAATGCCTCAACCTTACGAAAGGAGATAGGCGTGTAGTTCAGGGTTGGATTGTTTAGGTAGTCGTCTCTCAGCAAACGTGAGGAACCTGCAGTCTCCTGATCAATTTTCGATGTTGAAAGCACCGTTTTCAGATTTGCGCCGTTATCCAGATAGCGATCCCAACGCAGTGTGCCGCTGTAACGGTCATACTCCGTCGCGTCCCGCCAACCATCGGTGTGCGTCAGATTAAGGTCAGCGCGAATACCATCATTCTCATAGCTATTGCCGCCGCTCACCAACAGGCGTTTCCAGCCATGTTCCCCCGCCTCTGTCCCAAGGCTGACTTGCGGCTCCAGAGGTGGCGATTTGGTCATTACATTGATCACAGCACCAATGGCATCACTACCAAAAAGGGCTGTGCCTGGGCCTTTTAATACCTCAATACCGCCAGCTTGCGGCACATTGATTTCATACAGGGCATTGTGGTTGAAGAAGCCGGTAGAGCGGGTGGGAATGCCGTCTTCCAAATAAAGATACAGTGCTTTAGTGGTAATGGGCTGTCGGATAGACGTCATGTGCCCTTCACCACCGGTGACGTTGACGTGAACGCCGGGCATCCGGTTCATGACTTCACCGGGGTGCGCAGGTTTCACCTCTTCTACTTCAGCTGTAGATACATTGTTTACGGTGCCAGGGGTTTCTGATTTGAGCACCGCTTCACGGGTACCGGTAACCGTAATTTCGTCCATTGAGGGACTGGTTAGATCGGTTGCTGCCCCTGCAGTCTGTGTTGCTAGACCTAGACTTAGAGCCATCACAGCGGCGGGCCAAATTAAACCTCTTATGTGCATTTAATACGTTCCTTAAAAGTTTGTGAAAATTTTTAATGGTTATTTAATCAGGGTTGATAGCGCCATCTTTGATGTTCCTGGCGACTATGAAGAGAACCGCCTCGTCAGGTGGAGACACTGTTTAGCGCAATTCATAGGTCATCAGAAAAGCGACCTGCATAGGTAGCTCCAGCTGGCCGGGAATATCGGGCATTGGTAGTGCGCTAAGCACCGCTTTTTCTGCTGATTTGCGTAGTAATTTGTGATGGCCTTCAATGGCCAATCCTGCAATTTTGTTCTCGCTCAGCAGGTGAAATGACACCTGGAGCGAGGCCTCCAGTCCTCTTTTACGCGCTGCATTTGGATAGAACTTGTGTTCTTCAATATGGTTTAGCAAAAGAGCCATGTAGTGTTTCTGTCCAGCTAATGGCAATGGTGTTTTATTTTCCTGCAGTAGCTGACTTGTTGGCGTCGGAGGAGCAAGCGGCAGCAGTGCTGGATCCAGAGGATCAGATGCGGATATCTGTTCTTTTGCTGCTTTTATTTCTGCCTTGGCTACCGGTTTTGTGTTGGCCTTTACGGCTGTTTTTTGTTGTGGCTTCGGCTTCTGAGCTACTTTGGCCACTGGTTTTTCGCTTGGTGGTGAATAAATCAATCTGACAGCGGTTTCTGACGGAATCGCTTCGTCCAGCGTTGTTGCAACTATTTTTTGGTCAAGCAGCCCTATGAGAGCCAGACCATGAACTAAGATCGAAAATGTAATAGTCCAAAAATATTTCTTATCAGAAGGTTTCATAGTTTGTTTGTCAGAGCTTCTATAAATCTGGCGAATTACATTCAAAGTTTTGTGGT
>Ga0209292_1001135_pt1 | contig 33083 bp, 27 predicted proteins | sample GOMGulsemesocosm_2_FD_184634 | JGI IMG/M metagenome (GOLD analysis project Ga0209292, IMG submission 184634) | Methane-oxidizing microbial communities from mesocosms in the Gulf of Mexico - GOM9C Gulf of Mexico (SPAdes) (version 2) | ecosystem: Environmental > Aquatic > Marine > Cold seeps... | reverse complement strand
TCTATGGTGCCACTGTCAGGTTTAGGGGCGCCATCAACCACGGCTAAATATACTTTTTCGGCCTCGGTCCAATTGGCATTAACGGCTTCGCGCATTTCAAGCGAGGTCGCAAACATTAATACCCCAGAAGTATCTCGGTCAAGCCGATGAACTGGCCATAATTTTACCGGTTGTTTCGCTGTAGATAACTGATTTCTCAAAATGGCCAAGGCATGTAATTTATTTTCTTTGGCTGTCGCGACGGACAATAAACCTGCGGGTTTATTGATCACGACAAGATCACGATCACTAAATATAATGTCTAATTCAAGGCTCGCTTGTTGATTTTTACTGGCGACAATACTCTTGCCCTGTCCAAGTACCTCAACACTGTCTCCGGCATCAAGCTGGTGGTCGTGTTTAACAACAGACTCGCCATTGACGATGACGTAACCATGTTGCAGTCGCTGTTTTATTTTCTTTTTAGACCAACCCTGTAGCTTGGTATTAAGAAAAAGTAATAGGCTGTGCGCCTCACTTACTTGGAATCTGTCTGACATTTGGTGTATTACCTTATAAAAAATTACCACAATCCGTATAGCTGGAGCAGCTACTTGGATGTTTACGCGCAGTGTACTCTGCATTGTACAGCTAATCTCTTATTATTAATGAAGGGTAGCCGCAAAAATTGATATTTTTATTGGTCGTTTTAAAAATACTATCAGCCGAGGTATGCCAACGGCCGAGCTGGCGTAATGACAAATACATTAATTAGAGAGTCAGCTCCATTGTGGCGCATGTTTTGTGGCCATTGATTATTGTTATCATAAGTTTGGGCGGGGCGGTGTTTATAATACCCAGCGCGTATTATTTTGGCGCGAGAGTGGCTAAAACATAATAATTATGATCGGGAAGATCCAATAAAGAACTGGTCAGTCCTTTTAGGGAGTAATTTATTCATATATTCAACTATTTAGTTGGCTTAATGATATTGAGTCTTAATTGTACAATTTTTGTTGACCACCAGACTTAACTCCTTTAACTTGAGCGGCAGGGTAAAGGATTAATAGTGCCAGCATGTTACAGCTGCTACTTGCCCTAGTAAAAAATAGTTGGACTTAACATAAGTCTAGCTAGTGGAAGGCATTAGGTCATTGGTGTCACCACAGAAAGTCAAAGGATTAGCTTTCTCTGTTTTATGTGAATATAACTATTTTGTTTAAAACCTGATGTCTGGCAATAAGTTTCTCATTAAGAATAGGCTACTCGTAATCTTATATTAACGAGGTACAAAATGAATATCTATTCTATTCGGGTCAAAATGCTATTGCCGCTAGTGTCATTAGCTTTAGTTTTAATTGGAATTTTCGTGTTGCTCGCCTATTCAGAGCGTGCGCAAAAACATGCAGTGAAAGAACAAATTGACAGTTATTTTGAGGCTATATCAGTGGTGCTAAATGCCGATCGAGATATTTATCAGGCACGGTTGGCTCAGGAAATGTCATTGAGTGGACACGGCACCGCGTTAGAGAATAAAAAAGTATTCGACGAAAATGCTCAACAAGTCAAAGACCGTTTCGCACTATTTAGAGGTTTTTTGGTTGATCAACCACAGTTACTGACTCAATTTGAATCATTTGACCAATTACATCAATCTTGGCTTAACTCAACTCAGCAACTCTTTGTCGCACCACAGACTCCTGTATTGTTAAGTGATGAGTTTAAGAATATGAATTCAGAATTTAGTAATATCCGAAAAATTCTAGATGATGCTGGCGATAAATTACGTCAGCACCTGAGTAATATTGAGGTTACTAACTCTTCGATTAAGGATTTAGAGCGTTACGTTGAAGCGATAACTCAAGTATTAAATGCTGACCGAGATTTTTATCAAGCCAGGTTAGCACTGCAAAAGCTGGTAAATAACAACGGTGATGTTGCTAATAACAAAATAGATTTTCACGAAAATGCAAAACAAGTATTACAGCGATTTAATGCTTTTAGAAGTTTAATCTCGGATCTACCTGCACTTATTAAACCTTATGAAAAATTTGATATTTTATTTAACCAATGGTATCAACACTGTGAAAATTTTATCGCCAGCTACGCACCTAACTCTCAATCTCAGCAAGGAGGCTCCTCAACAGACCAAGCATTTAAATCCGTTAGAAGTCTATTGGACACGTCGGGAGAAGTTGTGCGTCAACATGCCCGTGATAGCGAAAAAATCATGGAGAAAAATCTAGTCGAATCAAGAAACCTATCAATCATTGTGATTGCGTTCGTTTTTATTGCGGCACTCGCTTTTGGCTTGTTTGTAACAACAGCTATTGCGAAAGATGTCGAAGCGTTAACACGGCGAATTAAAGAAATAGCCGAAGGTGATGGTGACTTAACCTTGCGTATAAACTCTCATGCAAAAGATGAATTGGGCGCTTTGGCTAATCAGTTCGATTCATTTGTGGAGCAGCTACGGGCGATTATTGGCAGCGTTCAAGCACAGTCAAATGACTTAGGAGGCATGACAACGTCACTGCGCGATGTTTCAGCTCAAGCAAAGAGTATTACCAATGCGTTGGCTGATGCCTCTGATCAAATTGTTGATGCCGCCAATGAAATGAGTGTGTCAAATAAGCAAATGGCAGAGTCTGCGATAGTGACCGCGCAAGAGGCGAATAAGTCTGGAGATCAGACCCAACAGGGAATTGACGCGGTTAAATCATCTAATTCGCAAATCGTTAATTTAGCCAGTGGTATTGAAGAAACACTGGTTCGCTCAGAAGAGCTTGAAAAAAGTTCGGCAGCAATTTCATCGGTACTGGAAGTTATTCGAAAAATTGCCGATCAAACGAATTTGTTGGCACTTAATGCAGCGATAGAAGCGGCCAGAGCCGGTGAACAAGGCCGAGGCTTTGCAGTTGTTGCCGATGAAGTTCGGATGCTGGCGACCAAAACACAAGACAGCACCAATGAAATTGAAGCGATGATTGATGAACTAAAAGGCAATGTTCAGGCATCATCAAGCTCAATTATGGCAAGTCGCAACCATGTTGATACCACAACCCAAAATTTTCAAGGCGTTGTCAGTATTTTTGATGCGTTGACCGCTTCTTTTGAAGGTGTCAAAGAAATGGCCGAACAAACATCTCAGGCAACTCAAGAGCAATCATCAGTCTCTGGCTCGTTAATCCAAAACTTGCAGGGAATGAAAGAGCAAACTGATATTATTGAAGGTATCTCTGAAACAATCGATAGCCACTCAAATAAAATTTTAGAACTGTATCAACGCCTCAGTGCTAATGTTGGTAGCTTTAAAGTCTAGTGGATATGCAAATGGTGTTTTAATACCATTTGCATTAAATAATTGCCCACTTGTGCCAATTAAAATAAACAATAACGGCGTTGCTCTCAATCCCAATAGCTAGCTATTAGTCAATCGAGCGCCTTGTTCTAATATATTTTACTCAGGCACAACAAGATCACATAATTAATGCAAATGGTATAATCAGAATCGGTAGGCTGGGATAAAAAAGGCTAATCAAGTGATTGATTAGCCTTTTTTCTCGGTTTTTTATTGATTTACTGTCATTCGATTCAGTTTATTGATGTAACGCTAAATAGCTTTGGGTTGCTGTATTGAGTCGTTCTTTCTCACTGCTGGAGATAAAACTGGCTTCAATCGCATTAAAAGTGAACTGGGTTATTTCAGCTTTGGTCATTGGGTGGGCGTTAGCCACGGCCAAGAAGTTATCGGTCATGTAACCGCCAAAATACGAGGGATCGTCCGAGTTAATCGTTACACACAGCCCTTTATTTAACAGCGTTACAATATTGTGCTGTTCCATTTGTTCAAACACTTTTAGTTTTAGGTTCGACAGCGGACAAACGGTTAATGGCATACGCGATTGAGCGAGTTGCTCAACTAATTTAGGATCGTCCACACAGCGCACACCATGGTCGATACGAGAAATTTTCAATAACTCTAATGCCTCATAAATGTTGCTGGCTGAGCCTTCTTCTCCAGCATGGGCGACGGTTAAAAATCCATGGCTAAGTGCTTGTTTAAATACGCGCTCAAACTTACCTGCCGGATTGCCCACTTCGCTTGAATCTAGACCAACGCCAATAATCTGGTCTTTATAAGGGATGGCTTGTTCTAAGGTTTTAAAAGCGGCTGCTTCATCTAAATGACGTAAAAAACACATAATAAGCTTGCTGGTGATCCCAAGTTCTTGTTCTGCTTGGCCAAGCGCACGTGTTATGCCTTTAACGACTGTATCAAAACTAATGCCGCGTTCGGTATGGGTTTGTGGGTCAAAAAATATTTCGGTATGCATGACATGGTCAGTTTGGCAGCGTAATAAATAGGCCCAAGTGAGATCATAGAAGTCTTGTTCGTGAATTAACACGTTAGCCCCTTGATAATAAATATCTAAAAAGGATTGCAGGTTGTGAAAATTGTAGGCCTGCTTAACTTGGGCAATCGAGTCAAAGGGGATCGCAATATCGTTACGCTGTGCAAGCTGCAACATCAACTCTGGCTCTAATGTTCCTTCAATATGAAGGTGAAGTTCTACTTTGGGTAAGGCACTAATAAAATTTTTCATGGCTAAGCTCTTAATAAATTATTATATTTACTTAGCACTTTTCTATTGAAGATAAATTGTTTACAAAGAGAAAAGTACTACAGCACTAAACTCTTCGTAATCAGGAGTTTATGGTTCCTGGTAGAGACCCCCAAACCATATTATTGGGGTTATACGAAGTGCAAGTAGGTTGCGGCATTTGTGCCATCAACTCACTTAAGCTTAGATCTTGCCGTCTTTTATATAATAAGTCTAGCGCTAAATTATCCCAGTGATAGCTTATTGGCCAGCGGCGTTAATCCTGACCAAAAAGTACCGTTGCTTGGGTGTCTAACCACAGCGGGTGTTTGGTCATCACCTTAGAAAACATTTTGCTTTGCAAATAGTTATTAAGCCACTTTCGGACGTTAGGGTAGGGGGCTTGTAAATACCACTGGCGTTCAACCCGGGCAAACTGGCGAATAAAGGGCAAAATAGCAATGTCGGCCAAACTTTCTTGATCCGCTAACAAAAACTGATGACGGCTTAAACGCTGCTCTAAATCTTGAATATGTAATTCACAACTGTGGCGATGTTCAATAACATTGGGCTCTTTGTAGCGTTTCGCGCAGCGGTATTGTTCTAATTTACCTTTAAACTCTTGATCAAAGGTGGCGATTAGCTGACGTATCTGTGCTATCGCATTATCATCGGCACGCAGTAGCAAATTATCTGGGTCACTTTTGGTTAAGGCCCACCACATAATGTCGGCACTCTCTTCAATGACTTCCGGCGCTGAGCCCGTTGTGGGGGCTGATGGCAAGACTAATACAGGCACCGTACCTTTGGGTGATGCTTCGAGCATTGCTTGGGGTTTATTGCTCAGTACTATGTCGCGCAAGATCACCGGTTGCTGCGATTTATAAATAGCTATGCGCGCACGCATGGCGTAGGGACAATTTCTTAACGAATAAAGTATCGGTAATGGCATGATTTTACTCACCGTTTTTCATATTAATAGCAAAGGGATGACTTTAATCTATTTTAGCGATATTCATTAGGCAAATATACGGGTAAAATCCCCCCTTTAAAATTTACTGATAACAAGTTGTACCAATGACTCAAAAAATTGAACTATTAGCCCCTGGTGGCAGTGTTGACGCGATTAAAGCGGCCATTATTGCTGGCGCCGATGCGGTGTATTGTGGCCTAGATACCTTTAACGCCCGTAATCGTGCGGCTAATATTTCGTTCGACGAGCTTGTTGGGGTTATTCGGCTGGCGCACCAATATGAATGCCAGATCTTTTTGACCTTAAATATTGTTATTCTAGAGCGCGAATTTAAGACCTTGTCTAAGTTACTTAGTCGCTTGGCAAATACCACGCTCGACGGTGTTATCGTGCAAGATATCGGGATGTTTTACATTCTTAAAAAGCATTTTCCGACCTTAGATATTCATGCGTCAACTCAGATGACGACCCATAATATTGGTCAAATTCCATTTTTGAAAAAGCTTGGCGCATCGCGGGTTAACTTATCGCGTGAGTTAAATTTACGTGAAATTACCGCGATTAACACCGTTGCGCATCAAAACGATACCCTGACCGAAGTGTTTGTGCATGGTTCGTTGTGTATTGCATTTTCAGGGTTGTGTTATTCAACCTCGGCCAGTGTTGGTAACTCGGGCAATCGTGGTCGTTGTAGCCAGGCATGTCGCGAAGAATATGAAACAACGCCGTCGGGCAATAACTTCCCGCTTAATATTAAAGACAATTCGGCCTTTTTCGATTTGCCTGCGCTGATTGAAGCGGGTGTTGACTCATTTAAGATTGAAGGGCGCATTAAAGGTTCGAGTTATGTTCATACTGTGGTCGATAGTTTCCGTAAACAAATCGATGGTATCTTAGATACTGGTGAGTTAGTCGACGACGGTGAACGCTTATATAAAGTGTTTAATCGTGATTTCTCCAATGGTTTTTTACGCGGCGATCTTAATCAATCGATGTTTATTGATAACCCACGTGATAATTCAAAAAAGCATGCGCTTGATAAAGCGCAGCAAATATCTGTGGTGCAAATAGAAGATCCAAGCCGGGCGTATTACGACGATAAAAATGAAATCAATGCGACGGTCGACGACAAAATTAAATACCTAAACATTGATAAAATAGCGTTAAACCTTCGCTTTATCGGACAGCAAGGCCAACCGTTAACCATCACGGTTACCACACAAGAAGATGATAACGCGCCTAAAACCTTTAACGTCACCTCTACTAGCCCACTTAATGCGAGTGAGAGTGCGGGTATTGATGCTGCGATTGTTGAACAGCGTTTTAAAGTATTAAATAATGCTGCTTTTAATCTAGTTGAGCTTAACTTAGAACAGCTGGGTAGCGGACTTGTGATCCCATATAAAGAGCTCACAAACTTAAAAAATGACATCGCTTTAGCGCTCAATAACTCAAAAGCATTGTTGCCAGCGATAGAACTGCCAAAAGTAGTGGCTAATTCAAATGTCGAAAATAAGAGCCAGCCTAAACTGTCGATCTTAATTAGTGATTTAGCAGACGCTGCACTTGGCGATACAACCGATGCTGACATTTACTTTAAATTGCCCGACGCATACAAACGCGATTGCACCAAGTACATTGACCTTCTTAATGACAACCCACGTTTAATTCCGTGGTTCCCAGCCGTTTTAATTGGCAAAGATTATGATGTCGCGGTTAATATTTTAGAACAGGTTCGTCCTAAGCAAATCGTCACCAATAATACTGGCATCGCTTATAAAGCCTATGAATTAGGGATTGAGTGGGTAGCGGGTCCGTTTTTGAATACGACCAACTCGTATGCCTTAATGGCGTTAAAAGAAGAGTTTAATTGTAGCGGCGCCTTTATTTCTAATGAAATTAACCGTCCGCAGATTAAAAACATCGCCCGCCCGGCCAACTTTAAAATGCTTTATAGTATTTATCATCCGATCTTATTGATGACCAGTCGCCAGTGTTTTTTCCAGCAAAGTGTTGGCTGTGATAAACCACGCATTGACAATGGTTGTATGCTGTCGTGCGATAAATCGACCAGCATCACCAACCTTAAAGGTGTGTCGTTTGCGATAGACAAGCAAAAGGCCGGTTACCCAGCGATTTATAATCAAGATCAGTTTTTGAATATGGAAATCATTAATGATCTGAGCGATTTATTTGACGGCTTTATGATTGATTTAACCAACATTGGTGCTGGTGATAAGCAATCGCCGGATAAGGTTGCGTTAATTGCTCAGTTCGAGCAATTATTAGCGGGTAATGCAACGGTTGAATCTGCGGTAAACATTATGGTGCCTGAATCGACCAATACGCAGTACCACACTGGATTGTAATGGTTTAAGTTGTTGTTATGAAGGCTTGATCAAAGGCGCTGTTTAAAACAGCGCCTTTTTTAATGGTAGCGGTAATGGCCGGTAATTTTGTAGTCGAACAACATGTCTTCAAGTTGTGGACCGGCGCCAATATTATGAACCACTAAGGGTAAGCTGTTGAGCGTTGCCGCTGTGGCAATAATGCCAATGTGCGGTAAGTTATTGTCCAGTTGCCAAGTCACAATGTCACCAATTTGATACCGAGCTGGATCTTGCTCGGTGGTTAGTACCTTAGCGTGGCGTTTAAAAAAAGCCCGTAAATTAGGCACCCGTCGGTGATCAATGTTGGTGTCGGGGCGCGTTAGGCCCCAAATTCGTTTGGACGGGTATTGATCAAAATTGTGTTTAATGTCTTGATGGAGTCGTTGCTGCAAGTCAATGTCTAAGGCACGATAGGCACGGATAATAACATCGGTACATACCCCAAGCTGTTTAGGAATGTCACCATTAGGATAAGCAATCGCGTAATAGGTGCCATCGTATGTCACCACAGATTGGGTACGCTGTAACGCCGCCTCTGCTAATTTATGCGCAAATGTTTCGGCGGTAGCTGTGGTGGATAAAGCCAGTAGCGATAATCCTAAAAGATATTTCATTGCTCACCTTAATATGTTTAACCCTAGTGACGCCTTAGCTGATATCAATTGCCAGTCATTAGCTATTCGAGCGCCTTGTCCTTGCTTGTGTCCCTTGGGTGCAATATGCGTATATCGTTCATGCAATGGGTAATCGTTTGCGAGTGCTGCTTGATAGAGCCTAGTTTGGAATCAATTCATTTCTAAATTAACACTAATAATTATCTTAGTTCAAATGTATGCTGTGATAACTAAATAAACAAGTGGTGTAGCGATGACTATTAAGATCAATTCAAAATATCCTGGTGTGAGCGATTTACGCGCTAAAGCAAAAACTCGAGTACCAAAGTTTGCCTTTGACTACCTTGAAGGTGGCAGCAATGAAGAATATGGTTTAGCGAAAAATACCAATGCAATCAGAGAAGTTGAATTACGCAGTAATCTTTTGTCATCGGTTAGTGAAATCTCGCTTGAAACAGAGATTATGGGTCATACCTACGCTGCACCTTTTGGCATTGCTCCCATTGGACTGCAGGGTTTAATGTGGCCTAACGCCCCTGAAATTCTAGCCAAAGCGGCACTAGCCGCCAACATTCCTTATGTGTTAAGTACCGTATCTTCAAGTAGTCTTGAGCGCATCGCCGAGGTTTCACAAGGACAAGCTTGGTATCAATTATACAACCCAACCAAAGACGATATTCGGGTCGACCTAATTAAGCGGTTAAAAGCCGCAGGTTATAAAAACCTGATGATCACGGTTGATGTGCCAACCTTTGGTTATCGCCATAACGATATTAAAAATGGCTTGTCGATGCCACCACAAATGACCATTAGCAACATCATCCAAATGCTGCAACGACCACGTTGGTTGTTAAATACCGCCCTAGCTGGCAAACCTGAAATGGTTACGCTTAAACCTTACATGGACAAAAACATGCCAACCAGTGAATTGGCCAATTTTATGAACAACACCGTGATGGGTAAAGTCGATGCTGATAGCCTTAAAGTGATTCGAGATATGTGGGACGGTAACTTAATCATTAAAGGCGTGATCAGCGAAGCCGATGTCGCCAGTTCTATCGCATTAGGGGCTGACGGTGTTGTTGTGTCTAATCACGGTGCAAGGCAGCTCGACGTTGGTGAAGCACCAGTACGCCCTTTACAGCGTATTAGCGAACTGTACGGCGATAAAATATCAGTGATGATGGACAGTGGTTTACGTTCTAGTCCTGATATTGCTTGTGCAATGGCGAGCGGCGCCCAGTTTACTTTCTTAGGGCGTGCCTTTGTTTATGGGGTAGCGGCTTTAGGTGACCAAGGTGGAGATCATACAATTAACATACTCAAAAGACAGCTAACCCAGCTAATGGGACAACTTCGCTGTGCCAAAGTAAGTGATTTACCACAGCACTTAGTTTAATACCAACACCTGGTGCTGCGTTGCAGCGCCAGGTGCCATTATGGTGAGTCGAGTGTGTTATTTGAAATGATACTTTCAGGTATAAAATTAACCACAAATGTTGTGTATTGTCCTAATTCACTGGCACATTCAATTTTGCCATTAAGTCGATTCATTACGATGTTATAGATAATATTTAAGCCCAAACCACTGCCGCCACTTTCACGATTGGTGGTAAAAAATGGGTTAAATATTTTACTGATGTTTTCGACTGAAATACCCGCGCCATCATCGGTATAGGTTAATTTTATCGCCTGTCCAATCACTTCTATTTTGATTAAAATAATGCCGATGTCTTGATTCGGGTAGCCATGAATAGTCGAATTAATTAAAAAGTTCGACAATATCTGCGATAAGGCGCCGGGATAACTGGTTATTTCTAGGTTTTCATCGCATTCGACTTTTATCGTCAGATTGGTTTTTTTAGTGAGATGGAAAATACTCAGCCTAATTTCATCGATATAATTTTTAACGTTAAATGAGCGTTGCTCATCTGAGCTTTGATCAACCGATATTTGTTTAAAGCTTCGGACTAAATCAGCCGTTTTCTCTAAGTTTCGATTAATAATACGAGCCGATTCAAGGCTTGATTTTAAATAGGTTTCAAAATCGGACTGCGACATTTTTTTAAGTTGATATTTCTTATTTAATGATTGGGTGATATCAACAAAATTGGTGATAGCGGTTAGTCCAATACCAACAGGTGTATTAATTTCATGAGCAATGCCAGCGACTAAACCACCGAGACTGGCCATTTTTTCAGACTCAACCAAATGCTGTTGAGCTTGTTGTAAATTATCAAAAGATAGCTCTAATTCTTGATGGGCAAGCTCCACTTCTTTTTTCGCAGCTGATAACTTTTTAAACACCAAAAAGATTAAAACTAATATGCATAAAAAGCCTGCAATCAATTGATACAGCAGTCGATAATCTACAGCGGTTTTTATTTCACGGGTAATCCATCGGTCATAGATTTCTTGATGCTTAGCAAGCGGAATTGCGGCAATCACTTTATTGATAATGCCGACAAGCACTGATTGGCCCTCTTCAACTATCATCCGATGAGAGAAACCATAATCGAGTAATCCAACAATCCGTAAATCACTAAAGTCGGTTGCTAATTGGTGGCTAGCGACCGCTAAATGCTCGACAAAAGCATCAGCGGTACCATTGCGGACCATAGTGAGTGCATCGTTGATGCTCTTTGCTTCGATAAGTTTAACTCTTGGATAGTGTTGTTTAACAAATTCATATGAGCTATTTCCTTTGGGGATAGCAATTATCATGTCGTTGAGATCGTCATTTTCACTGACAAAGGTTGAATGGCCATCCATGACGATAGCAAATTTAAAATAAGCATATTCGTCTGACAATAGACCCATTTCTTTGTATTCAACAAGGTCTGATACACCGGGAATAAAATCGAGTTGTTTATTTTTAAAAGCCGTAATTATGTCACGCCATCGGTCAAACTTTTTGTACTCAAACGTAATGCCGGTTTTTTCGGCAACAATATTCATGTAATCTGCGGTTAGGCCACTAAAATGGCCATTTTCGACAATCACAATTGGCGCCCAAGTGGCTCCTGAATAGCTTAATACCGGCTGTTTTTTTAGATAGATCCTTTCTTCTAAATTAAATTTAATTTTCTGTTCTAAATAATCAAATCGTTGATAGGTTTTATATATATGCTGATAATGAGGCTGTTGTTCAAATATCCCGATATCAGGAATTAAATTAGAACGGGTTAATCTTTGCTTTACCTGACGCTGATCAAAAAACACTCTGACAAAACCCACTTTTTTGGTCAGGTTTTCGAGTAAACCAAAGCTGTCAAATTGGGTGTAATAGTCAAACTTTTTATTTGACGTTTGGTGGATTAAGACGTGCTCATTGTTGTAAATTTCAATTTTATTGATATAGGGTAATGAGTCTAACTCGTCCGTTATTAGCCCAATTGCTTTGAGGTCTTCTTTATAAATAAAGGGCGCAAGCAAGGAGGAAACGAGTGAGGTCAGTGCTAATTTTGGCGTAACGACGCCTTGCGAATAGTCATCAATAATATGTTGAAATTCACCGGATTTCTTTAATTGTGCTAAACCGCTATTGAAGGTATTTCTTAATTCACGATCACGAAATGCAACCTGAAATTCATTGGTATTATAAATCAGTAAATCATCCAACTTAAAGGCATCGAGCGTGGTGTAACCGAGCTGATAAGTAAGCCAATGCAAGATTGTTTTGTCGATAACGATGGCATCGACCCTGCCCGATGTAAGCGCATTGACTTGTTGTACTTGGTTGTCAATTTCTTGATATAAACCTAGCTGCTTGCTGCTCGAAAAGACATGCTGAAAGTGATCGCCTGAATACTTAAAAGCCCCCGTAAAGGCGAGAACTCTTTTGTCTGACAAATCACCTAACGTATTGAATGTAAAGTCACTGCTAGCCAGTGATACCACCACGTTGTTAAATTGAATGAAATCATCAGAGTAAAAAAATCCGTCATTAAGCTCTTTTACTGTTACGACAGCATCAACCTGTTGGTCATTTTGCAGTGCTCGGGCGAGCATTGGCAGAGGTAATTTTGTTACGGTAGCAATATCAATCGATTTTTCGTCAAAAATTCTTTTGATCAGATCAAACTCAATGCCTTTTAAGTGACTTTTGTTGAGGGTGAAAGGTTCGCGGCCAAGCCCCAAAGCGAGTTTAATCGATTTTTTGGGTTCACTGTGGCCAATCCAACGTTCAATGATTTGCTCTTTTAATTTCTGTGGAATGCTTTTCATCGATTTATGTAAAATCGACTGCAATAACGGTTTGTTTTTTGAGGACCAAAAGTATAATCCACGGGTATGAATATCATTTTGTTTGACTAACTTAACATTGTTGATTGCAGAGTTTTTTAAGATGTAATCAGTGATAATTTCAGCACTGAATAAAGCATCGACTTCGCCATTAGTTAACAATGAAACAGAACCGACTGTATCATTGGTCGGCACAATATTAATATTAGGAAATTTGTCCTTAACAAAATCCATCGTTGCAAAACCAGCAACAATGGCAAGTTTTTTGCCATTTAAGTCAGCAAATGAAGTGACAGAATTGTTACTGCTTAGCGTGAAAATGCCAGATTTAATGTTTAAATACGAATCGCCAAATAGACCAATTTTTTTTCGGTTTTCAACGAAGTAACTCGCGGGTAACAAATCTATTTTTTGTTGTTCAAAATCGTTGAGTAATTGTGTCCAAGGCTTGAGGATTGGCTTAAAGGTTAACCCTGAAATTTTGGTGATTTGCTGTAATAAATCGCCAACAACACCATAAATTTCCTTGCCGTCGCTAAAAATTATTGGCTGCCATACTTCAGCACCAACATTTACTATCGGGTTATCTTTAATATATTTTAATTCGGCAGTAGTGAATAATGAATCGTCAGTCGTTGACTTGGTATGCCATTTACTTAACAGCTGCTGATGTTGTTGTGGGGTGATTGAATTGATGCCTTTGATTAAAATTGCACTAAGTTCAGGCTGCTGTTTAGAGCTACCAATAGCGTACTGTCCAAACTTAGAAAAAAAAGTACCTGCTATTTTTAAATCGTATTGGGCCAAAAGTTTTGGTTTAGATGCACCAAGAAAGGTGACATCTGCTTCATTGGTACTAACTGCCTCTAGGGCTTGTTCTGGGTTATTTATATAAACTAGCTTAGCGGATGGTAGCTGAGTTTTTAGCAGCTCAACCATCACGTACTCTTTAATGACCGCAATACGTAGACCATTAAGATCGTCAAAGTGTTTGACTTGATGATTGTCAGATTTAGTAATTATTTTATGGGGATCGAAAAAGTACGGTGGCGAATAATTTAAATCTTGGGCTCGCTGCTTGGTCCAAGATAATGAAAAAATGCCATCAACGTGCCCCTGCATTAGGTCATTGAGGCCATCTTGCCAGAGTTTATAACGCTTAAGTTGAAAGTTGGTGCCGATGTTTTTATTAATTGTCGCCAGCAAATCGCTATTGTAGCCAGCCACAGTGCCATTTGGTTTAACAAAAACAAAAGGGTACCAATTAAAGGAGGAGGCAATTTCGACATTAGGATGTAATTTCAACCAGCGTCGTTCGCTTTTACTTAAGGTTGAGGTTCTCAGATCTTCGTTAACAATCCAGGTATTCTCAAGTTCAGTGATTTCATTAACAGAAATAAGATCCATGCCCTTTTTTACCAATGACTGCAGTGCAAGGTCATCTTTTGCGACGACAGCATGCACTTTTTTGGTTAAGTAAAAGTCCGATATTTTTTCATATCGATGATAATTTAGATCCTTAATCATCTTAAACCAGGTATTAACAGACTCGTTAATAAATGCATCTATTTGCTGATCATTCATCGCTTTTATGAGTGAATTAAGATCTCGAAAGCGTTTTATTTTAGTCAATGGAAAGTGCGTTTGAATATAACTGTCGTAAAACCCGCCGCCAAATACACCAATTTTTTTGCCCTTTAAGTCACTAACTTGGCCAATTTTCTCTTGATCGTTTCTTCTTACGTAAATATGGGCAGTTGTTGTATAAAAAGGGGCGAGCAAGTTCACTGAGTTAGGAGAGCTTTTACGCTTGAATAAACCCGTGTGCATTTGAACTTTGTTTTGCCTAAATGCTGTGGCTGATTCTGAAAATGATAGTGGAATGAACTCAATGTTGCGGTTAACTTTTTTAGCCCATAAGCGCCAGTAATCAACCAAAAAGCCTTGAGCCTTGCCGCTTTCATCGACAAAACTATAGGGCACCAAATCCTTAAACATTGAAATTTTGATCGTTGGTTCAACGGATGTTGGCGTGTTTTGTTGCGCTGATACCGGGTAGATAAAAAACAGCAACGCCATCAAACATATTAATCGCATCAATTTATACCTTATTTTATTGGTTTCGCTGATGAAAGATAAAAATTTTAGATAATGAAATTGTCGTTAGCTTGATCTTAGGTGTTTTACTTAAATCTACAGTGAGTATAGAAATATTAGCGTAATTTTTCAGTAAATATAATCAACCGGAGCGTTTTAATTTTAATCGCTTTATCTGGTGAAAAATAACAACGATAAATAACAGTAATAAATAAGGACTTTACTTTTGACTTAAATCTAAATATAAATGATAATCGTTTTTGTTTCTTTGGGGTGTAAGTGGAAATTTGGCAAACGTTGTTAATCAATGGCAATGATAATTTTGATAATCAGCAATGGACGCAGGCGCAAGATTGTTATCAGCAAGCGGTCGAATGCTTAGATATTTTATGTGCACAAGATAAGCAAAATTTTAATTTGTTAATGGCATGGATTAGCGGCTTGCATAATTTGTCTGCTTTATATGAAGCTCAAGGAAACTCGCGCTTAGCGATGAGCTACCTGATGCAGCCACACCAGCGGCTCATTGAACACTCACAGGCGCAACAATTTTGCTCTTCGGCGCAATTGTTGGTGTTACGCGGATTAAACATGACTTTTTCCGCTATTGTGGCGTTAAGTAAAAAATACCCCAACTGTGCCAGCTGCCAAGAGGCATTACCTCAAGCTCAAGTGTTGATGCGACAGGCACAGCCAACGATGCATTAGTGCATTACTTTAAATATAGAATGAAATAGTAAGGAAATATTTAGATGAAAAAATTAGTTAATGCTAAGCATGTTATCGCGCTTACTGGTTTGTTGTTTGCACCGACTTTGTTGGCGCATACTGGGCACGACCATACCGCTGCTGATTCGGGCTTAGTGCATTTATTATGGCTAGCGCCAGTATTGTTAGCCGGTGGTTTGTTAGCTTATCGCTATTTGGGTAAATCAACAGACAACAACAAAAAATAAGCATTCAAAGAAGGTATTTAGTATGTTCCATAAGTTAGTTTCAAATTTAGATAAAACATTCAAGTTTTCGACGGTATCGGCTCATTGTGATATTCCTTGTAAGATATACGATCCAAGTGCTGCTCAAATTGCGGTACTAACAATGATCCGAATGGTCGATTTATTGGAAGAATTAAACCAAAAATCATCATTAACAGCCAACGAGCAAGCGCAATTTTCACGTCTAGTCGCGCAAAAAGAAGAGCACGGTTTAAAAGCCAAAGCTGAAATCTGCGTTATTTGGGGCGACTACATTAAGCAACCACAGCTTGATCAATTCCCTGAGCTGCATACTTTAGTGCACAGCATCATGCTGACGGCCTCTAAAGCAAAGCAAGAAATAGATAAAACAGTGACCTTGGATTTATTAGACAAGGTTAATCGCTTTGCTGATATTTTTTGGCAATCAAAAGGTGTGGCGACGTTTACTGCGACTTGTCCATACCCTCCTGCACAAACAGTAGTTTACCCGAAACTGGGCGCTTAATGTGCTGGGCTTGCACTTTAGCAAGGTTATTGGCCGTAGTATGTCACCGAAAATACCGCAAGACAGCTATGTGTTAGTGATGCCTTGGTTAAAAATATTAGCGCTTAAACGCGGTAATATTATTAAGGTCAAGCACCCCCAATATGGTGAAATAATAAAATCTGTTGTGGCCATTGATAACGATGGCTGCATTTGGTTGCAGGGCTTGGATCCTAGCAGTGTCACTATTGCCCAAATGGGGCCGATTTCAGCATCCCAAGTGTTAGGTAAAGTGATAAAGATTATCGCGCCTAATTCGCGGCCTTAAACCATCAGATTATTGTCAATGCGATTAGTTTAATGGTAATCGCTTAACGAGTTTACTTAGCCAGCGAGGCAAACACCACAATGCCACCGAGTAGCAACATAAACCACTGTGGTTAAATGCCCATAGCGACCAGATAACTTCAATGCTCGACAAAATAAAAGCCTCGCATAACGTCCCAATAATTGAACTGCGGCCACCGGCCAACAAACAGCCGCCCAATACGAACGTGAGCTGGGGTTTCGCCGGATAATCCGAGAAGATCTCCCTCATTTAACCATTCGTGAATCGCTTAATAATCATGATCTTGATGAAGAAAGTTACGGTAGTTTGATTACTTTATTTAAGTCTGGCACAAAACCTTTAGGCGTCTATCGTGTTGCTGGTGGTACTAGCGGTGTGGCTAATGCGATAAAAAAAATGGGCTGGACTAACGATGTGGTGTATATCGGCCATCAATTAAACGAGAGCTCTTATACCTTGCTGCCTAATAATGAAATCGACGTCATTATTGACCAAGATTTACGCGCCGAAGCCGTTGCCGCAGTTAATGTGTTATTGCACTATCATAACGTACTGCCTAAACCTCCTACATACACGCCAAGTGCGCCAATTATCACTAGCCGTGAAAATATGGGAGTACGGATCCCACTGGCTTATTTAGGATAAGCTGTTCATCGTTGTATCTAGGGTTATAGCGAATATTAGCTATAATCCAGCCCCATTCTGGCAAGCTTTCACCCCCGTATTTTTTGTGTTTTTTGTTTATTATTCCAGCGAAAAACGTTACCTTCGACCATAGATTACTATTGGGATTATAGGATAGTCAATGGTGGTCTTTTTTAATGTAAACATCGCTATATTAAGCTCTAACAACGATTAATAAAGGAATATGTAATGACAGTTAAGCAGAAATTAGATGTTGTACCTGGCTGGCTTGGTGGGTTTGAAGCATCAAATCCGGCATTCTCTTATCCAACACCAGACCTTAGCTCCTTAGCAATGCAAGACAATATGCGCAATATTGCTAAGTTGCAGCGCCAGCAAGCGGTGAAGTGGCCTGAGTTTAGTTGGCAAACAAAAATGGGTCATGCTGATCCTAAACGATGTTATCAGATGTTCGCACCGGACATTTCGCGGATCGGTTACACTGATACTGGCAGAGTGTATTCAATTATTTGCCCTCAGCAAGGTATAACCTCTCCGTCATTCGGCACTTTAAATGTAGAAGTTACAGTGACTGGTACTAGAGGCTGGGTTAATGAAGATAATTTAGAGTGCGCAGCTGATTTAGCCGTAGTGGGTAAGATTTGGTTTAGTCCAAGTGCTAATCAAAGCTTCATTGTTAAGCAATTATGGGAGCATTTTGAAAAGAGCAAGTTGCCTTTCCCTTCGAAAAAATCTCAGGCGATAGTTGTCTCGACCCATAAAGTGGCCAGCCCTGAGCAACCGAACTTTGCACTAAATAAAGGTCAGAGCGATAACTTCAAGATCCCCGAATTTTCTAACCACGAAGACGAAGCGTGGACTGTAGGAAATCTGGCGGTTCAGATTGGACCAATCATAAAAACGGGTTACCCGGTAGTTGATGAATTTAATCAACTGATCATGGACGTATTTAACCTGGGTTCCGGTAATATGTTGCAAAGCGAAAATGTGCTGACATGGAACGTTTGGTTCACCAAACCAGAATTAGTCGACCAAGATGAGTGGGCTAGTCATGCATGGCGATGGCGCGAGTCGATCGATGCTGATCATGGTGCAACAGGTACAATCGCTAAATATTATGACGGTTCACCCTTCAAAGTTGATTTCGACGCAATAATGAAAGAAGAGCAAGATAAATTACATCATTTTTTGAAGCAAATTGAAGGCGAAGAGAAAAACAAAATTATTTCCTTTTTAAAAGGAATTTAAGAAATTGGTGCAATTAGATCGCAGTTATTTATGCAATTTTATTGCACCATCGCTCATTAATTTTGGCGCTTTATTAACTTAAAAGCGCTTGTTTTAATTGCTCGATTGCTGCGATAGTGGACGACTTGTTCTTAATTATTCTATCGTCCTAACCAAATATCAGGAGTAGCGCATGAAAATAATTGCATTTGCCGCCAGTAGTCACAAAAAATCTATCAATCAACAGTTGGCCGTCTATGCGGCAAGTTTGTTAACTAAGGTTGAAGTTGAAATTTTAGATATAAATGATTACGAGCTGCCGTTATACAGCCAAGATCAGGAGCAAGCGTTGGGGCACCCTCAGTTAGCTAAGGACTTTTTAGCCAAAATAACGGCTTGCGATGGTCTGATTATTTCATTTGCTGAGCACAATGGCTCCTATACGGCCGCTTATAAAAGCCTATTCGATTGGTGTTCGCGAATTGAACCTAAAGTATTTCAGCACAAGCCAATGGTGTTACTGGCGACGTCACCAGGCGCGATGGGCGCTTCAACGGTATTAGCGGCTGCGGTGCAGTCGGCACCCTATTTTAATGGAGTGGTTAAAGCCAGTTTGTCGATCCCCAATTTTTACGATAACTTTGACAGCGAAACCCAACAGCTAAGCCATGCCGAGCTCAATGTTCAGCTTAAAGATGCAGTTAGTCATTTAGATTATTTAAAGTAGCGCACTAAATAAGGCTTGTTTGCGTTACACGAGCAAGTCAGTTTGACTCAGCCATTTAATCATTTTAGCCGCTCCTCGATAAATATTATCTTCTTTATCAACCGCCTAAGCGCGTCGTAGTATGCCCTTAAGATTAACCAAGCGTATTATTGTAGCGACCAGATGCTCTGGTCTGAATTTAAGCATATATTTTTGCTCGCAAGGCTCCTATGATGAATATTGGTCTGAATAAAATTCGGTTTATAAAACCAAGGGTAATGATGGCTTAGTAGCAGCCATTTAAGTTTCATCGAGGTGATGCATCTAATACTGTGCATTATAAAAACACCTTAATAATCAAGGTTGCTAGGAGCTTATTCTTAACAGCACGAACGCATCTTGCCATAGGTTTTAGCAACCCAATTAAATGATTAGGCGCGGTTGATACTGACTTGCAGTCTAATCAGTAAAGGTGAATTTGATGAATATATTACGTAAAAGTGACCTAGCACAAGGTGGGTTTGCCGGTATAAAAGAGCATCGTTTGGTGATGGATGATCAAGTGTTTAAAGGTAGGGCCAATCCTGGTGTGTCACAGGGGCTCGGCCATTTTGTCTATTTAGCTGACGCTCAATTTAACCCGATGGGCCAAACTGGTTTACATAATCACAAAGAGATCGACGTTATTTCTGTGATGGTTGATGGGCAGGTGACTCACGAGGGCTCTTTAAAGCATGGGCAGTCGTTACTCACCGGACAAGTACAAGCGCAACGAGCCGGCGGTGAAGGTTTTTCACATAATGAAATAAATCCAGATCAAGCTAAAAATAGAATGATTCAGTTATGGGTCTTACCCGAACAGGCTGGGCAGTGCGCAGATTACAAATTATATTCATTACCAAGCGACGGATTAACGCGGATTTATGGTGGGGCAGACAATCTGGGTGCCACTTTTTCCAGTAACACCCTAATCGATGTTGGTTACTTAAAGGCTGGTAAAAGCGTGAATTTGGACCAAAGGTTTGTGATGTATCTAGCGCAAGGCAGCGGTTTAGTCGATGGCGAAGTTGTTAGTGACGGCGACTTAATCAGTGGTGATTCGTTGGTGTTTGAAACCAATAGCCAAGTGATGGTCATTATAATCACTTTGCTTAATTAGCTATGCTGACTCGGTAATTACATCAGCGACCTTTCATCGCACTAATAAGTGAAGGCAAAGCCACTCGTTGAAATTGAGTGGCTTTGGCAGTAAAAGCGCGAATTATATCTCGGCTGCTACCACTGAAATTTCAACCAATAACTCTTCACGAGCCATGCTCGCTTGCACACAAGCGCGAGCAGGCGCAAAACCTTGTGGTACCCAGCTGTCCCATACGGCATTCATTTCAGCGAAATCGTCCATGGTTTTAACGTAGATAGTCGCTGACAAGATGTGCTCTTTGTCACTGCCGGCTTGCGCAAGCAGATCTGTTACTTTTTCTAACATGCTTGAGGTTTGCTCGGTGATGTCTTTGGTTGAATCTTTACAGACTTGGCCGCATAGGTAGACGGTGCCATTGTGCTTAACGATGCGGCTCATGCGCTGGGCTGTTTCTAAACGTTCAATTTTCATGCTTGACCTTAAAATAGTAATGTTGCTAAGACGAAGTCGTCATTAGCGATGATTGATTCAATAATACGACTGTCGATTGTACAGCCTAATGTTTAAAACCGAACTTAAAATCGTAATGAGAACGGTGCTAAATTATCCTATATTCTATGACTGATAACGCTCAATGCCTAAACCCTCGGTACTAATATCCGGAGTTTTTTCGCTCATTATGTCGCTTAAATACTTGGCCGAGCCAGTAGCCATGGTCCAACCTAAGGTGCCGTGTCCGGTATTAACAAATAAATTCTCAATGTCGGTGCGGCCAATAATTGGTGTGCCATCGGGCGTCATTGGGCGTAATCCGGTCCAGTAATTGGCTTGCGACATATCGCCAGCCCCGGCAAACAAATCTTTTAACACAAAGTCGACATTGGCTTGACGTGATACCGGTAAATCCGTGTTAAAACCAGTTAGCTCGGCTGTTCCGCCCACTCGAATGCTGTTGTCGAAACGAGTAACCGCCACCTTATACGTTTCGTCCATCACGGTTGAGGTTGGTGCTAAACTACTTTCAATAATCGGCACGGTTAGTGAGTAACCTTTTACTGGGTAAACTGGCAGCTTAATGCCTAATGGTTTGAGCAGCAGTGGAGAGTAGCTGCCTAACGCCATGACATAGCTGTCGGCCGTAAGCTCACCTTGATCTGTTTGCACCGCAACAATTTTATTATTATCAACGATGAGCTTTTCAATGGCGTGGTTAAATAAAAATGTAACCCCAATCTCTTGGCATTTCTTGGCTAATTCTTTAGTGAATTTATAACAATCGCCGGTTTCATCATCGGGCAGGCGTAAGCCACCAACCAACTTGTGTTCAACATCTGCCAACGCGGGCTCGTAATTAATGCAACCTGCGGTGTCCAGTAATTGATAATTAACGTTGCTTTGTTCAAGCGCTTTAATATCATTTTGCACCGCGATCAATTGTTTGTGCTGACGGAAAACTTGCAAGGTGCCTTGAGTTCGATGCTCGTAATTGAGTGATAACTCATCACGCAGGCTACGTAAGTTATCGCGGCTATATTCAGCCAAGCGTAACATGCGGCCCTTATTTTGCTGGTAGCTTTGTTCGTTGCAGTTAAGTAATAGCTTCATCATCCAACCGTAGAGGTTAGCGTCGGCCAAAGGATTAATCCGTAGTGGTGACAGGTCTTGCAATAACCACTTAACGGCCTTAAGCGGCACCCCCGGCCCGGCCCACGGGCATGAATAGCCGGGTGAAACTTGGCCAGCATTGGCAAAACTGGTTTCTAAAGCGACATCGCTTTGGCGGTCAACCACAGTTACCTGATGTCCGGCTTGGGCTAAATACCAAGCGCTAGTCACACCGACCACACCCGATCCTAAGATTAATACTTTCATTGCAAACTCATGCACGACTAAATAATGGCTCTGATTTTATTGATTTAGACAGACACAACAAGCAATGATTGCTAATATCAGTGTTAAGTTGAACTTAACGCTGATGTTAGGTTTAAGGCAAGGTTAACGCTTTTAGCTCAAAATGAAAGAACAATGAGACACTAATGAAATTAAATGGTCAAATTCTGGCGGCGCTGCGCACCTTTGAAGCTGCGGCGTCCTGTGGCAGTTTTACTCAGGCTGCCAAGCAGTTACATATAACGGCGGCTGCGGTAAGTCAGCAAATGACGAATTTAGAATCGCAGCTTAAGTTATGTTTGTTCGAACGCCATTCTCGCGGTATTCGCTTAACACCTTGTGGTGAGCAGCTATTGAATACGGTGCAACCCAGTTTAGACAATATCGCTGCTACTATTGATAAGTTGCAAGTGAGCAACATTACGAGCAATCAGTTACGGATTAAGTCAACCCCGTCTTTTGCCTATAAATGGCTAGTGCCACGGTTACAGCATTTTTATCAAGAATTCCCCGAGATTAAAATTCAAATTTTCGCCGACAGCGCCTTGGTTGATAAGGCGACCACCGATTATGATCTAGTGATTGATTTTGGCCCGATCCCATATCCTGGCAATGAAGCCGAGTTATTGTTAGCCGAGGCGCTTATTCCGGTGATGAGTCCGGCTTATGCAAAACAATTTAATTGGCACGATCCCGATTGCTGGGCGCAGGTGAATTTATTACACGATGCGATGCCTTGGCTCGGGGCGAGCCCCGACAGTGAATGGCGTTATTGGTTTAATGCAATGGCGCTCGGCAATAATGACAGTAGCACTGGACATTCATTTAACCGTACCGACTTGGCGATGGAAGCTGCAGCTGCAGGGCAGGGCGTGGCACTAGCTCGTCAGGCTTTGCTCGGCGATGATATAAGCAAAGGCAATTTAGTGGCACCTTTTGCGCCGATTAAGGCTGGATTTGGCTATTACTTATTGCAGGGTCGATCATCGAAAGTGCAGTCATCGTTACATGCTATTGAGTGCTTTAAAGGCTGGATCAGGCAGCAAGTCTTGCGCTGGGAACAAACCCAGAAGTCTCACTAAACCACTAACGTGCAGTTTAGTGTTGATGCTTTTGTTACTTGTTTTTTGCAACAGTTATGGCTGTAAAATCCAATCGATTAACAACTGTAAATTAGGTGCCTTGAGCGATTTAGGTTGGACTAAATAATAACCATTGCCTGAAGTGATGGTTAATGAATGCGGCGCAACTAACCGGCCCGCGGCTAAGTCTGCCTGTGCAAGCGTAACGTCACCAATCGCAATGCCAAACCCTTGCACCGCGGCATTGACCGCCAAATCTAACGTCGCGAAATGCTGGTTGTGATCGGCCAACAAGTCAGGACATTGGGCTTGTTTTAGCCATAACAGCCAATCACTTTTCTGCGGAGTGGCATGCAGCCAAGTTTTAGACTGCAGTTGATTGGTGCTTAGCTGCGATTTTTCCTCAGGCAATAAACTTGGGGCGCAAACCGGGGTTAAGCGTTCCTCAAACAACAGTTGCGATAGCAATGATTTATTTTGCGGCGCAGGGCCATAGCAGATTGCTGCATCAAAGGGTTCGGTCGCAAAGTTTACATTGTGTTTAATCGCCGACGTTAGCTCGACATCAATGTCAGGGTAGTGCTGCTCAAACGCCATTAATTTAGGTAACAACCAGGGCGTGATACAGCTAGGTGCTTTAAGTTTTATTTGCTGCCTGTCGCTGCATACTTGCTCGACCGCCCGGTTGAGTAAATTAAGCGCTTGCTCAACCAGTGGCAATAACTCGTTACCCTTGTTGGTTAAGGTTAAACCTCTGGCGTGACGTTGAAACAACCGAACCTTGAGTTGTTGTTCTAGCGACATTATTTGGCGACTAATCGCGCCCTGAGTTACGTTTAATACGTGGGCGGCGGCGGTAAAATTAAGCAGCTCAGCCGTCACTAAAAAAGCCTGTAATTCTTTGGTTGATGGTAATCGGTTGATCATTGCGTGTTACACCCTCTAGCTATGCGGTTTTGTCATGGCTAGTATGTCAATATTTCGATTCTAATTTCAATCTCGATTTGATTAAATCTAAAAATAAGATGATTTGTTGATCTTTTATTTCACCAAAAGTGAATTTGTATTCAAATTGTCGCTATTTGTTAGATTATTTATTCAAGAATGTAGAGGTGAATTGTGAGTTCGTTAGCTAAGAAACTAGTGCCTGAGGTGGTAGAAAAACTCATACCGTATCAATCGGCCCGCCGCATTGGTGGTCAGGGACATTTATGGCTTAATGCCAATGAACTTGAGCGTGGCTGTCAGTACGGTCAACTATCGCAAGGGTGTACCGACAACTATAATCGCTACCCAGATTTTTTACCGCATCAACTGGCGGAGCAATATCAACGCTACTGTGAACTAAGTGCCGGTGATTTAACTTGCGAAACCGTCGCGGTACGTGGTGCCGATGAAGCGATTGATTTATTGATCCGGACTTTTTGTCAGCCGGGCAATGATCAAATTTTGATTTGTCCACCCACTTACGCGATGTATGAGTTTTGCGCCGACGCTTTTGCCGTAAAAACAGTTAAAGTTGCATTACTTGATGATTTTCAGTTAGATGTTGCGGCGATAAAACCGCAGTTAGCCAAGTCTAGTTTATTATTTTTATGTTCGCCAAATAACCCGACTGGTAATTTAATTCATCAGCGCGATATTGTTGAGCTGCTTGAAGCCAGTAAAGATTCAACGCTGGTGGTGGTTGATGAAGCCTATATTGAATTTTCGCCTGCCGATACCGTGCTGTCTTTGATGACGCAGTATCCTAATTTAATCGTGATTCGCACCATGTCGAAAGCGTTTGGCCTCGCGTCGATTCGTTGTGGCTTTTTAATGGCGGCGCCACAAGTGATGGCGTATGTCGCACGTTTGATAGCCCCTTATCCTATTGCTGATCCAACGGCGACTATTGCCTTGCAAGCATTGACTGAGCAAGCGGTGTTGCAAATGCAAAGCCACACCGAGCAGCTCGTTGAGGTTCGTGACTGGTTTAGCCAGCAACTGCAGCAATTAGCGATAGTCGATATTGTTTATCGCTCGGCAACCAACTTTGTGCTGATTAAGTTTAATAGTGACAACAGTATTTATGATTTCTTGTTAAGCAAGGGCATAGTAACGCGAAATCAGGCCCATGAGGGCAAACTTGAGCGTTGTGTCAGAATTTCAATCGGCACTAAAAGCAGCATGGTCGAAACGTTAGCAGCATTACAAAGCTATTAATAACAGCAGAAAAAATAACAACAGCATCAGTAACAACAATAACAATATACTCAGAGGATTTTTATTATGAAAAAATTACTTACTGTCGGCGTTTTGGTGGCGACTGCTTTATTTGGCACCGTGCAAGCAGGTGAAGGAAAGGTCATTAAGTTAGCGTCAGACTTTACCTACCCACCGTTTAACTTTAAAGACTCATCGGGCACTCCGAGCGGTTTTGACATAGAAATTGCTGATGCCTTGTGTGCTCAAGCCCAGCTTAACTGTAAATGGGTTACCCAGAGTTGGGATGGTTTAATTCCGAGCTTATTAGCGCGTAAGTCGGACGTGATTATGGCGTCGATGCGGATAACCCAAGAGCGCAAGAAAAAAGTATTGTTTAGCGATAAATATTACCAAACACCAGCGCGTTTTATGACAGCGAAAAATTCGAAAATCAGCATCGATAAAGCCGGCTTAAGTGGTAAAACTATCGGTGTTCAAATTGGCACTATCCATGATCGCTACGTGACAGATACCTACGGTGATGTTGCGACAGTTAAGCGTTATACCGGACAAGATGAAGTTTATCTTGATTTTGAAAACGGTCGCTTAGATGCCGTTTTTGGTAATTCGGACCAATTAGTGTTGGCGTTTCTTGATTTAGAGCGTGGCCAAAACTTTGCGTTAGCCGGAGAAGCGGTAACCGACAAAGCTTATATTGGCGAGGGCACAGCGTTAGCGATGCGTTTGAATGACAAGAAGCTTAGCATGAAGTTTAATCAGGCGATTAAAGAAATTCGTGCCAATGGTACTTACGACAAAATTGCAGCTAATTACTTTAGCTTTGATATCTACGGCGAGTAAGCTCGCTATAATGAGCTCTGGCATAGTGCTTGAGCTCATTCGCTTAAATTCAATATAATTTAGCTTTAAATTACTACTCAAGTACTTCTATTTCTTTCTATTGCTTACTCTTGCCTAGTAGCTCCTATTGCTACTTCCCCTATGTCAGGTTGGCTTATGCTAGCTTACTATCCTAATTGTCATCGCTCGAATTAATGTGTAATTAATCTGTTATAGCAGCTGCGTTGAATACACAAGGTATTTCAAAGCACAACCTTGATATTCACCGGCATAAATATTGGTATTACTTGTGGCTGTATAGGTCAAAAAACGTTAACAGTTTTAGTTATGCTATATTTATTAGTAACCCTTAAATTTGGATTATCCAATAGCTGGCTCTTGCGATTGAGCGCAATGCAGTAAATAGGATTTTAAGCCGCTATCCAACCTGTAACGTCAGTTATTACAGGTATAGTGCATAGGTCATGACATGTCTCAATCGGTCAAGAACACGTTAGAATATTTCATTGTAATTATGCTTAGCTTTTTTACCTCAATAACAATGGCAGAGCCCATTAGCCAAGTGAGATTTTCAGGCGGCGCTCCTCTAGATTCCTACCAACCAAGAATAATTGTACCGATATTGACTGAAGCGTTCCAAAGAAACGGGATTAAATTTGATGCCCAATATCATCCGAGTTTACGCTCACTTAAAATGTCGAATTCGGGAATTATGGACGGTCAATTACACCGGGTTTATAACTTTCATCAAGTAAGCGCTGGCAAATATCCGAATTTAATCAGAATTGAGTCTAAGTTACTGTCGGTCTCGGTGGCTGTTTTTGCGAGAAAAAGCCTTAAGATTAACACTTGGGATGATCTAAAAGGCTATACCGTGATCTATTATCGTGGTCGCAAGAATGTTGAATCACAGCTTAAAAAAGTGCTGCCAGTTGAAAAAATAGGTAAAGCGACCACTGATCATCAAGCATTCAGGGTTTTAGCGGTTGGTGGAGCTGATGTTGTTATTTCGGAAAGTACCCAAGGTAAACAGATCATAGCGGCCAATCCACAATTAGCTGGCATTATTGAAGTGGTAAAGTTGGAAGAAACTGAAATATACGCATATATTCATAAAAAACATAAAAGTATCGCCTCAAAAATAGCAGAAACCATCGAGCAAATGAAACAAGATGGGACTTTTGAACAAATCATTGAGCATGCTAACCAGAATTAATTCAATGCTAATAATTAATCAGTTTGTAATAGCCTAACCGCCGTCATATCACCGCTTTCATAATTATTGCCACGGCGCAGCCTTATGCAGCAGGTAGCAATAATTATATTAGTGAGTCTGTATCTTTTAGTCCCCAGTGACCAATGAACGTTGCTGCTCTAGACCCATCGCAATAATGACCGGGTCACTTTTTTGCCGTTTAATAAAGGCTGCTTTATTGTTAATTCCTTGCCACCGCAACTCAATTAAACGTTGCGCGATGCTTGAGCTTAGGCTGTTTCCGGGGCCAAGCACAATAAAGACATCGGGGGAAAATTCTTTAATCGCGACATCGATGGCCCGATTAAAATAATACGGCTGGCATATTTGGTGATCAAGCGTGTATTGATATAGCTGGGCAACATCGGTCGCATGGGGCTGCCAAATATGGCCGCGGCCATCAATCAGTGGAATTGTCGGCGGGCAAAAAAGATCTTTAGCTAATAAGCCCTGCGCGTCATTAACCAAGGGATTAAGCAATGGGGTATGAAAAGCGCCGTGATTGAACAACCGTAACGGATAATGTTCGACTGGGGCAACTTGCTGACTAAATTGTTTTAGTCCGGCCTCATTGCCGCCGACGACTAAGTAAGCGCCTAAGTCGATTGAAAGATAAAGCTCGCACTGTTCAGTTTGGTTAATGGTATTAATTAGGCTTAGTAGTTGTTGTCTAACTTGCGGCTGGGCTTGCCATTGCTGATCAACCACCGGATAAATAATTTGGCCGCCAATTAGCTGCTTGCTCATTAAGGCGCCCATGGTATTAATTAGCTCGATTGCCGCGGGCGGCGACAAAGCCTGAGCGGCAGCAAGTGCGATATACCAGCCCATCGAATTACCGCTAATGGCGCAAATATCGTATTGCTCAAGATCAATCGCCTGATAATCACCCGCGGCGCAGCCATAGATTAACGCCGAGGCATTGTGGCCCAAAGTATGGGTGGTGAGATCATAACTGGCCATTTGGTCGAGCGCGGCAATAGCCGTAAACCCCTGGGTTGTTCGGTACTGATCAATGGTTGCAATGAGCTTGCTGTGTTGCTGATGATGCTGTAACAAATACCCCAGTTGTTGTTTGTTGTAACTGCCACGCCCAGGGCAAATAACCACCGCCTGCTTTTTATGACTCATTTGTTATTTCCTTATTAACGGTATTGTTTAGCGAGTGGCTCGATGTGGTGGGATTTATCGTCATTAACTTCAGAGCCGCGGTAATAATCGTGTCTTTGCTGGGCATACCAAAGGTGGCGGCACCAGCGAGTGGCACAAAACAGTCTTCACCGCACAGGGCATCGACTTGTAATTCGGGTTGTTTTTTTGCATAAATAACGCTGAGCAATTGCTCGCTAAACGACCCCGTGGCCCGACATTCATCAACGACTAATACATGTTCACAGGACTCTAAAGTGCTCATTAATGCTGCTTCGTCTAGCGGCGCTAACCAGCGTAAATCGATTAAGCGCAAGCTAATGCCATATTGTTGCTCTAGCACCTTGGCTGCTTGGCACGACAAGTAAAAGCCGTTGCCGTAACTGACAATGGCCAGCTCGCTACCCTGGCCGTGCACGCCAATTTCGCCAACCTTAATCGGTTGGGCTTGGCGCGGTGATACATAATTGAAACTCCACAAACCATCGCCAGTTTGGTGCAGATCTTTGGTCATGTACAAAGCGATGGGTTCAATAAATATCACCACCCGCTGCTCGGTTCGAGCAAAGTTAACCGCCGCTCGTAACATTTCACTGGCGTCTCGACCGTTCGACGGACAGGCAATCACCAAACCGGGGATATCACGAAAAATCGCCAGTGAATTATCATTATGAAAGTGGCCACCAAAGCCTTTTTGATAGCCTAATCCGGCAATTCGTATCACCATTGGGTTGCTAAATTGACCATTGGAGAAAAAGGGCAGGGTGGCGGCTTCACCACGAATTTGATCTTCGGCATTGTGCACATAAGCCAAAAATTGAATTTCTATGATCGGCAAAAAACCGTTATGAGCGGCGCCAATGCCAAGACCAAGAATGCTTTGCTCATCAAGCAAGGTGTTAATTAAGCGCTTTTTGCCAAACTTGTTAAACAAGCCTTTAGTAACGCCATAAACACCGCCTTTACTGCAGACATCTTCGCCGGCAATAAAAATATTAGGCTGCTGTGCCATCAAATCGGTCAAGGTCCAATTGAGCAAACGCGCCATGTGTTGTGGTTTGGCCATCGCAGCCCGTTCGGTTTTAAACAGGGTTTGGCGGCATTGCTCGGTGGTTAAGTCGGGGCTGCTAACAGCGGGGTGGGCTGGGGCCACCGCCGCTTTGACTTGGTCGATATTAGTTAACTTGGGGCGACTAAGCGTTTGAACCGCGATGCGTGCAACCCGCTGTTTAATTTGCTGGTACATCGCAATGATTTGATCGCTGGTCATGATGTTATGATCAAGTAAAATGCGCGCGCTATGCAGCAGCGGATCGTTGTTTTCGTCGGCCTCAAGCACGCTGCGATCCCGGTAAGCAATTTCAGTATCGCTGCCAGCATGGCCAAATAGCCGCACGGTTTTCATGTGTAAAAAAACCGGCTGACGATATTCTCTGGCCCAGCGCTGAGCGGCTTGTGCTTGTTGCCAGCTGTCGAGTAAATCGAGGCCATTGCAGCTGAAATATTTAAGGCCCGGCCGCTGGCTGAAATTGGCGTGGATCCAATTGCTGGGGGTTGGGGTAGAAATGCCAATGCCGTTGTCTTCACACAAAAAGACTAAGGGCAGCGGAATGTGCTGATAACTAATCCAAGCGGCGGTATTAATCGCACCTTGAGCGGTCGAATGGTTAGCTGAGGCATCGCCGAAGTTACATAAGATCACAGCGTCATTGGGCAGCGGTGTGTCGATGTTAAACTGACTGGCCAAAGGAATGGAATAAGCCGCGCCAACCGCTTTGGGTAAATGCGAGGCAATGGTGCTGGTTTGTGGCGGAATAAACAGCGCTTTACTGCCTAATACCTTGTGGCGACCACCGGAAATAGGATCGTCACTCGACGCGACAAATGACAGTAGTAAGTCATAAAGCGGGGTTTGGCCGGGCAGTTGCTTGCTGCGCTGGATCATTAATGCGCCAGAGCGATAATGCAAAAAGGCCATGTCATTAACCCGAAACGCTTTGCCAATGACAACATTGCCTTCGTGACCACTGCTGCCAATGGTGTAAAAACTCTGTTTGGCTAACGCGAGCGTACGAGACTGTAAATCGAGGTGACGGCTCATTAACTGACTTTCAAATAAATCGACCAATTCAACCGCGCTTAAACCAACTTGCGCAGGCGTTAGTTGGTTGCTTGGCGTGGGCAGTCGCCGCTGCATGACACGTTGGGTGAATTGACTATCACAGAGGATGGCTCGACTTTGCATGATGCATTCCCATAAATTGGCTAATTATTAATTGTCTTAATAACCAATTCAACCGCGCTTAAACCAACTTGCGCAGGCGTTAGTTGGTTGCTTGGCGTGGGCAGTCGCCGCTGCATGACACGTTGGGTGAATTGACTATCACAGAGGTTGGCACGACTTTGCATGATGCATTCCCATAAATTGGCTAATTATTAATTGTGTTAATAATTAGCTTAATAATTGTTCAGCCTTAGGTGTAATATTAAATATCTTTGGTTGATATAGGTTATAGCTATGGATTTGCGTTTTTTATCTTATTTTGTAGCAGTTTATGAGAAAGAATGTATCTCAGGCGCTGCCCGTCACTGTTTTATTAGCCAGCCATCTATTTCGCATGCCATTAAGCAGCTGGAAAAAGAATTAGCGGTCCAATTATTTAATCGCTATTCGCGAGGTGTGGTCGCGACAGGTGACGGCCGCAAGCTTTATCCCTTGGCTAAAAAATTACTTAATGATGCCAATAGCGTTAAGCAACAATTTGGCGCAGCTCAGGGAGCCGTCCCGTTTCGATTGGGGCTGTGCCGTGCGTTAGGGGTTGAGCGGATCTGTAATTTAATTCAACAATTTAGCCAGAATATAAACCACCTTGAGTTAACGTTAGTTGACCATAACGACAGCCACGACGGCCGGATTATTTCGAGCAGCCAGCGTCATCGCAATGAGTCTTTTACCCCGATTTGGCATGATCGTTACGTGCTGGCGGTGCCGCGGGGGCATCCGCTCAGTGTCGAAGCTAGGGTACAATTAAGCACGCTGGATCAGTTGCCCTTTATTTCGCGCCAATCGTGCGAAGGCCAAAGTCAGCTTTTTTACGCGCTGGAACAACAAGGCATTACTGTTAACATTCGGGCAAAAATTCAGACGGTTGAATACGCCTTGGGGCTGGTTAGTGCTGGCGTTGGCGTGGCGTTAGTGCCCAATTTACCCGGCGTGATGGGGCGATCCGATTTATGCTTTATTGAGATTAGCGAGCAAAGCATTACCCGCACGATTGGTCTGGCGTATTCGGGTCAAATAGCCCCCAGTTATGCGCTAAATCAGTTGATTAAAATTTGCGAGCAAGCTCGTAATCTTGTGCCAGTAGTTTAATGCCAGTAGTTTAATGCCAGTAGTTTAATACCAGAAGTTTAATGCCAGAATTGGCACGGACAGCGCGTAATCGTGATGTAGCTACCTGTTGCTAAACATCAAAAATACGGTTTGCCCCACATGCATCGATATACTGACCAATATTGGCGTTTTATTTACAACGCGCCTGCGTGGCATAAGCCTCAGCACTGCTATTTATCTCTTTATAAAATGGCGATAACTGGGTAAAATCACCGACCAATTATATTATTGAGTTAGCCCTGTGAATTTATCTAAACTACAAGTTGATTGCCTTAAGGCCATGGGCATTCCCTTGTGGCAACTACGCGAGCCGCAGGACGCTACGGAGGCCGTTGAGCAACAGTTGGTTCAACCAAGCATGCCACAAATACTATCAGAGTCAGCGCCTAATAATAGCGTACCTGTGACTAAGCCAATACCTAAGGCAATACTTAAGCCTCTACTTGCGGCTGAGTCTTTAGCTGTACCAGAACTGACGCAAGTAGCGCAGCCGCCATTATTGGTCGCACAGCTCGAGCAAGCGCTAAGCTATTGTAAAAAACAGAGCCAGCAACCCGCTACATTAAGCTGGTCGATTGATGATTCACTGACTCAAATAATCAAAAAAGATAACCAGCTAAGCTTACCGAATTTAACCCAAGTTTTTGCCAGTGCCAGCTTGAAACGTCAATTATGGCAACTTATTTCTCACCCTAGTGAATAATTAATGAATATTACCTTTGAAGGCTTTAACGAGCACAATATCGAGCCGATTTACCAGATAGAAACTCTGGCTCAGTCGCATCCTATGTCGAAAAAAATCATGTTGTCTTGCCTTGGCAAGCGTTACTTTAA
>Ga0209292_1001132_pt1 | contig 33138 bp, 22 predicted proteins | sample GOMGulsemesocosm_2_FD_184634 | JGI IMG/M metagenome (GOLD analysis project Ga0209292, IMG submission 184634) | Methane-oxidizing microbial communities from mesocosms in the Gulf of Mexico - GOM9C Gulf of Mexico (SPAdes) (version 2) | ecosystem: Environmental > Aquatic > Marine > Cold seeps... | reverse complement strand
ACAACTTTTTAAGGATTGCTTCTTTACGTTCTTGTGAATAGCGTGCCATTTTGTTCTCTATTTACCGCCCCAGTATGATTGTTAATAAATAATATTAAGGGGTGACAACTATCCTGACACATAGGGGTAGAGCCTGATCCTCCGTTGGATCCTTCAAGGTTTGATCATGAAGATTAAAATAATAGAATTAACACAATGTGTTTAACCGTCTAAAAGTTATCGGTGTCCTAAAATCTGCCACGTCACAACCACAACATAACTAATGTATCTGGTATATCAAAGCTCAGCAATTTGATGTTCAATTAACAGATACATTACCCCCCAGCTATAAAACAATCGAAGCTAAATTCATTATAAGAGCGCTAATTGATTTTAATATTTAACCAATAATATTATCACCAATCAGTGACTTAATGATTGAAAGTCAGAACAATCTCAATTATGGTCTTGGGTATAAATATCAAACTACCAAAGACTAGTTTTATGGTGGTCGTGTTCTCGGTTAAATTATCGCGCTTTGATTTTTCTGAGCTAATTTTTTAAGAGGTTAAAATGTTTAAACGGTTAAAGAGTTTATTTCGCTCGGTCAGTTCTTCAGAATCGTCTTCAAGTCAGTTAGCTAGTGCCGATGTACCTGCCCCTCGCGTAAAAAGCCCTGCTCAAAATGTGGTGGCACCAACACAATCATCCCAACCAGCGCTTAATGCCGCTGAACAACCGAAAAAAACACTTCAAACCAACGATAGCCTTGAGTACGGCGATTATCCAATTAATGATCAACAGCTGATAAGCTTAGAGCAAAGTAACACTAAAGCTGACTTATTTGTCTTGGCCTATCAGCGCTACCTTATTAATCGCAATCAGTCCGCTAAAGCTCGCGAACAGCTCAGCAAGATGATTGAGCTAACGACTTTTGATGTCCGCGCTGCGCTTTTTTGTCAATGCTACTACCTCGAACACCCCCAAAAGCCAGCAGGCTTGCAAGACCTCAAGCATTTTAGTTCGCGCAGCATCAAAAAAGGCTTGGCGTGGTTTGAACAGCAAAGCGAACGAGCTCCACAGTTATTGCGTCAAAGTGCAGTATTTTATTTGAACGGCGTTGGTGTTACTAAAGATATACCTAAAGCAATTGCCTTGTTAGAGCAAGGTTACGCTCAGGAGCAGTGGCTGTGTTCTGGGACACTGGGTTGGATTTACCAGTTTGGACAAGATTTTCAGGATTTACCGACAGCACTAAAATGGTTGAAGCGCGGCGCTGAACATAACAATAGCGACGCAATGAATAGTTTGGGTTGCCTGTACCGATCTGAAGAGCAATTTATAGATCTTGATCTGGCAATACAGTGGCTTCTTCGTGCAGCAGATCTGCAAGATAACGATTCTATGTTCGAGCTTGGCGACATTTACGAAAATGAAGAATCAGTCAAGAACCTTGAGTTATCAATGCTGTGGTACGAAAAAGGAGCACAAGCCGACCACGCGGGTGCGATGTATAACCTCGCTTGGGGTTATCGTCATGAAAAAAATTATCGTGATTTAAATCTCGCGATCCAGTGGTGGACCAAGGCTGCTGAGTTAGGCGACAGTGATTCGATGTTCGAACTTGGCAAAATTTACGATGGCGAATCAGAGGTAAAGAACCTCGAGCTATCGATGCTGTGGCATCAAAAAGGAGCCCAAGCAGGTCACCCCAGTGCGATGTATAACCTAGCTTGGGGTTACCGCCATCAAAAAACATACCGAGATTTAAAGCTAGCGATTGATTGGTTGACTAAGGCAGCTGATTTAAAACACAAAAATTCAATGTATCAGCTTGGAAGGATTTACGATTACGAAGAATCGGTCAAGAACCTAGAACTATCGATGCAGTGGTATAAAAAAGGGGCTCAAGCCGGTCACATAGATGCGATGTATAACTTAGGTTGGGGCTACCGCCATGAAAAAGGCTATCGCGATTTAAAGCTAGCAATTCAGTGGCAGACCAAGGCAGCAGAGTTAGGCAGCAGGAGCTCAATGTACGAGCTTGGCAGAATTTACGATTACGAAGCAGAGGTAAATAACCTCGACTTATCGATGCAGTGGTATCAAAAAGCAGCTGAGGCAGGTCACACAAATGCGATGTATAACCTCGCCTGGGGTTTTCGTCATGAAAAAAATTATCGAGATTTAAAGCTCGCGATCCAGTGGAGTATCAAGGCCGCTAATTTAGGCAGCAGTAATGCAATGTTCTTTCTTGGTAAAATATATCAGTTTGAAAGCGAGCTAAAAAATGTCGAGTTAGCGATACAGTGGTATCAAAAAGCAGCTGAGGCAGGTCACACAGATGCAATGTATAATCTAGGTTGGGTTTATCATCATGAGAAAAATCATCGTGATTTACTGCTCTCGATCGAGTGGTGTACCAAGGCCGCTGATTTAGATAACAACAGCGCGATGAATGAACTGGGTGGAATTTACCAAGAAGATTCGGTAAAGAATATTGAATCATCAATGCATTGGTATCTAAAGGGAGCTCAGGCTGGCCACAAAAAAGCAATGTATAACCTCGCTCGTGCTTATCTTTATCAAAAGAGTTATCGCGATGTGAACCTTGCGATTAACTGGTATAGCAAGGCTGCTGATTTAGGCCACAACCAAGCACTGAGAAGTCTAGGTTATGTCTACCGAGATGAAGCCCAATGTCTGGATCTTAAAAAGTCGGAACACTGGTTTCTCAAAGCGGCAGCTGTTAATGATATTGCTGCAATGGAGGCATTGGGCTGGATGTATCGTTATGAAAAAACGATGAAAAATAAAGAGTCCGCCTACACTTGGTATTTGGCCGCTGCAAATTTAGGTTGTTCTAGGTCGATGTCAGAACTTGCTGAAATTTACTTAGACAGTGGCAGTTATTTTAATAAGACTGAGAGCTTTAATTGGTTTAAACGTTCAGTTGAAGGCAATGGCGTGCACGAACTCTACGCCTTCGCAAACGCTAGCTTTCATGCGAAATTGTTTAATACCAGCCGTGCGATGAAATTTGCTATTGCCGCCGCGGAGCAAGGGCATATTGTGGCGATCTCTAAAATTCTTAACCAGTATTCACACGATAATTATACTGGACCAGAGCGTAATGGGTGGATATCGACGCTTAAATTGGCATCAGATCAAGGCTATGGTCGGGCTTCTGCGATGTTAGGCTCTTATTATTTTTTCTTAGACCGACCATCGTCAGACCGTTACAATCGGATCAGTGAGAAGCAAGAAAAACGACGAATTTTATTACCAGAGAGTTTAATTTCTCAACATCAAACTAATTCGAGTTCTAGCTCAACTGCTAACGAGCAGACCAGCACAAATGTACAGGCTAAAAAAGTGGTGGATCTCGATACCCAGAGTTTGCTTAAAGAACTCGATGGTTTTATGGGGATTGAAGCGGTACGCCAAGAGGTAGCAAGTCTTGCCGCAATGCAAAAGGCTAACAAGTTGCGCCAGCAAAAGGGATTAGCCATTAATGCCCCACGACTTAATTTAATCTTCGCCGGAAACCCCGGCACCGGAAAAACCACTGTTGCGCGAAAACTTGGGGTTATCTACCAACGTTTAGGCTTGATTGCCAACAGTAAGGTAGTTGAGGTAAGCAATAAAGATTTCTTTGGTAATTATGATAAAGGTGGCTGGAGTGAGGATAATTTCAAGTCAGTTATTGCAAAGGCGCGTGGTGGGATCTTATTTATTGATGAGGCATATCAGCTGTTAAGTCGAGGTGAAGGTGGTCAAAACATTATCAATCTACTACTACAGACGATGGAAAATGAACGTGATAATTTAATGGTTATCGTCGCGGGATACCCAGCCGAGATGACAACGTTTATCGAGTCTAATGTTGGCTTAGGATCACGCTTTAATAAAAAAATCTTATTTGAAGACTTTACTCCGCAAGAGTTGCTGCAGCTTTTTGTTGTCAATGCTGAGAAACGCGGAAGTTTGCTCAATACCGAGGCAAAAGAAGTATTGAGCACCTATCTAACTCGGATGCACACCAGCCGAGATAAACATTTTGGTAACGCGCGTTTTATAGAAAATTTGCTTGAAAGTATTCAACAGCAGACCGACCTACGTGCTATCAGCACCGGTGAAGACATTGGGCGGATCAAAGCCGCTGACATACTAGCCGTGACCAATGACCCCGATTCAGAGCCCTCCCCCGTCAACAAGCAAGGATTAGACCCAGAGCAAGAGCTCTTTGCGATGACAGGGCTTAAGGCTGTTAAGCAATCAGTGAAAAAGCTCAATGCACGTATCATCAATAATAAACACCGCCAAGAACGATCGTTGGAAGTTCAAGATTCTGGCAATTTGCATATGGTTTTTTCAGGTAACCCTGGCACGGGTAAAACACAAGTCGCTCGCTTATTAGCCAAGATACTCAAACAAAAGGGTGTTATTACTCATGACCAAGTGGTCGAGGTTTCACGCCAAGATCTTGTTGCTGGCTACGTTGGTCAAACGGCAGCCAAGACACAAAAAATCATCGACCGAGCAATGGGAGCAGTACTGTTTATTGATGAAGCCTATACGCTAAGTAAAAAAGACAGCGATAATGATTTTGGCCAAGAAGCAATTGACGTACTGCTTAAAGAAATGGAAGACAAACGCGATCAATTTGTGGTTATTGTTGCTGGTTATGAACAAGAAATGGTTAGTTTTCTAGAAAGCAATGAAGGACTTAAGCGTCGGTTTAAACAATATTTACGCTTCGAGGACTTTTCGCCTGAAGAACTTGTCGAGATATTGGAAGGCTTTGCCACACGTGGCGGCGATTGTATTCAAGCCAACTTTTTAAGTGAACTGCCTTTGCTGATGGCACAGTGGCGGGAAGATTATGGCTCAGGTTTCGGTAACGCTGGTGCGGTACGTAACCTCTATGAGGCGATGACAGAGTCGCGTTCGTTGCGATTGATGGATGTTGATAACCCAAGCGAGGAGCAATTAGTTACATTAAAACGTGCTGATTGGGATGATGCTATTGTCGAGCTAACACCGATTTAAGATCAAGGCCAGCATCTCATTTTATGTTGATCTACTGCCAGCGACTGGAACTAGCGTACCAAGTCGTTTGGCAGTGCTGTAAAAAACTTCAGATGGTAGCTTTCTACGACCGCACACAGTTTGCGTCACAGCACTAATCACCACTGGTAGTATTAAAGAGTTGGCTGAGCTATTTAATAAGGTAATCAGAACTAACTGAGCTTTATAAAATGGGTGCCATTTAGCATTAATACTTCCCCTGATCCATCCCGTCGATATTAGCTTTGTGTCTAATTAGTTGATCTAATTCTTTCAATTCCTTGTTCTAAAATAAGATTATTAGTGTTGTATGACTTAATGATTGAAAGACTGCCTTATCTAAATTATGGTCTTGATATATTTAAATTTCAGGCTGAGAATGCGTAATTCCACAGCCTTGTTAGGCTCAAGTAATAAAGTATGAATTACAATTATTTCGTTATCGCAAAAGTCATCCATATCTTAGCCGTCGTCGTGTGGATTGGTGGTGTTGGTTTTGTTACCACGGTATTAATTCCATCTCTTAGAAAGACACAAACCCCAGCAAATAGATTAAATTTATTTGAGCTGCTTGAAGGTAAGTTTAGTTTTCAGGCCAAGATAACGACCCTGCTAGCTGGAGCTTCTGGTATTTATATGCTCGAAGTTATGAATGCCTGGACAAAATATTTAAGTCTGTCTTTTTGGTGGCTTCATTTAATGACTTTTGTGTGGTTAGCGTTTTCTATTGTTTTATTTATATTAGAGCCATTGTTTTTACATCAATGGTTTAAGAACAAGGCTATAGAAAATGACGAGCAAGCCTTTAAAGTTGTTCAGTGGATGCATATCGTTTTATTTTCATTAAGCTTACTAGCAATCGCAGGTGCAATGGCGGGATCTCATGGCTATATGTTCTAGCAAAAAAATCCAGACTTCTCGATCAAAATTAAGAGTCTTCCATATTGATTATATAGACCTTGTTGCTTGATGAACCCCACTCGCCTTATCTTGTTGTGCTTTAGCTATAGCTGCACACGTACCCGATGTTAATGTTGACGGAATTAGTGCACAATATTCCTATGTAAATTTCAATGTAATATTTTTCGGAGAATAAAATGGATAAATCTCATCTTAAAGATATCCTCGACAGTGGATGGAATCCACCCGTTGACGAACGAGTTAGGGAGGCAATGGAGTATGTTAAGCCATACGAACAAGATCTTGTCGTGGCAGCCTTAGCTGACATATTGGCCGATTGTGAGGCTCAGTTAAAATTCCAAACTAATAACATTTCAGGTTCTGGTAATCAGCAAGACTTTATTGATGCCTATGTGTTTGCTTATAAATCGTGCAAAAAATTGATTGAAAAATATAACCAGTCAATAAATTAAGATCAGCGAAAACGGTCACGTCATTTCGGTATGTAAAGGCTTAGTAAAATGATTTATCTTGAAGGCGGCAGTCTGTGGTGTTTGTGCAAAGATGACAATGAATATTTTATACAGCAGCTTAGTGGCAGCATGCACTCTGAAACTACTGCAACGTATAAGCTAACAAAGCAAGAAGTTAATTGCTATCTCGATGAAGGGATTAAAGCGTTATCGAAAACAATAAACTACTTCAGCAATCTTGAGAATTATTCTCGCCGCCCACAACAAAGAGCTATTTCGACCGAGATAACTTCAGAAATAAGCAAGTGCATTACTCAGTACAGGGCTAAAAATCGGTAATACCTGTGCCTAAACAATAAAAACAAATGACTAATTACGAGCTTGCTATTAAGTTTTTAGCTAGCGTTTGTCTTTTTAGAGAAGAGCCGTATGAGAGAAAGTCTAAGATTAAAAGTTATTAAAGTATGTGATGAAAAAATTGAGAAAAAAGGTCTCAATGTTGGTTTGTCATTTTATGCGTTTTTCGCCAATAAAAATGATGACCCACAGCTGCTAATGGAAGCTGCTCAGTGGTGGATCATGACTCATAAATTAGATCACTTTGAGAAGGCGATCAAAATTAAAGCAATGGTTAGCTCTGCTTAGGTTGAAACCTCATCAAACTACAAAAATATAACGTAAGTCGAACAACAAGGACACCCAGTGTGTAAAGTAATAATCAGTTTACTTTGGTATTACTACCAGTGGAGCGGGTTAAACCTGAGCAAGGACTGGATTTTAATGGTATCGAGCAACAAGATTTTTCGGTGAATGTTGCAAAAGACAACCTATAACACACCTTAATGGCTATTAAGGTGTGTTTGCCGTCAAAGTGATAGTTGCTTTATTAAGTTTGTTATTTCGGCGGTTTTAATGTCATCTTCACCATAAGTATTTATGCTGCCCGCTAAGGCTTTGTCATAATATTCTTTGGCCTTTACGTACTCATTTTTTATCTGATGTATTGTGGCTAATTTTTTATACGTCGCGATGGTATCTTGATGATTTAGTATTATATATTTGATTCTTGATTGTTGCATGTTTACAAACATGCCCTCATCGTCTTCTGAAGGTTCTACAATATTACCGATTCTGGTCATCAAGGATTTTTCATAATACATTTGCGCTTGATCGTATTTTTTATCAGCTTGAGCAAGCTCACCCAATTTAGAATAGGTTTTGGCAAAGCTGTATATATCGATTTTTTTCAGCTGTTTTTTAATCGCTAAAGACTTTAAGTAATAGTTTTTTTCTTGATCTTTATTGCCAAGTAAAAAAGATATATTTGCCATATCTTCATACAGAGTTGCTGTCTCAATAGTGTTGGCATTATTTTGACTAACACTTTGTCTTATCAGATATTTATAACTGGTTAGTGCTTTGTCGTACTCGCCATTGTCCATCGCCTCTTTTATTGAAATCTCATCTTTGCTTTTTGTATAGTTAGCAAAAAGATCTGGGTAAAAATTATTGATTAAAATTGCGGTAATAACTAAAAATATAATGCTATAAAAAATAATGTTTGATTGTCGGTTTGACATTTAAATCCTTGAGCTTTTTATATTAAATAAGAGCGCTAAATTATTCGATTTTAGCGCTAAAAACAGCTACCTTAAAACAGCTTACTTCGATAAGAAGTTTATGAATAATTAGCAGCGCTGAGCAGTATACTATCTTTTTCTCTCCCGTGAAATTTGTGCGCGACAACTCGTCCAAAAGAACGGCATTGCTCTCTAAACCCCACCTACGTTAAAAAATACTTTACTATAAGTTGTGTATTAGTAAAAATATCACCATTGGTATTGTGTTCGGGTTAGAGTAATAAAAAATAAGATCACATTTTGATTATTAAGCATTGGTGTCGACAACATTTACAAGGAAAGAAAATTGAAAAATACACCTTTTTATATAGAGCTGGCAGCAAAGGTTTCATCTTTAGGCGGTTATCATAATGCACATTTGCACTTAGATAGAGCTTATACGCTTGTTAATGATACTCAGTCAAAAAATACTGATGAATGGTGCGTTAATAATGCACACTTGTCTCTTAATCAAAAACATGGATTGATATCTTCAATTCATCAAAGCCAATGGTATGGCCAAGACAGTTTGGTTAATCGTATTAATAGAAGCTTAGATACGATGATTCAATGTAAAACAAGGCGAGCTGATAGTGTTATCGACGTTACGAACGATGGCCTAGGTCTTCGCGCTTTACAATGTGCCATAGATATTAGCCGTGAACGTCGTCATGAAATTGACTTTAGAGCGGCTGTTTATTCCCCGCTTGGCTTTAAAAACAAAGATCTAGAAAGTTGGGAGCTTATGGAGGAAGGCGCTAAAATAGCTGACTTTGTGGCATGCCTACCCGAAAAAGATGATACCGATGATTACCCCGATCACATTGGGTATTCAGAGTGCTGTCATCGCATGCTAGATTTAGCTATACGACACAACAAAGAGCTACAAGTCCACACAGATCAAATGAACCACCCTAATGAATGTGGAACGGAGCATTTGTTAAATGTAATAGAACGTGAAACTCTCATATCTACTGCTAGCACTCCGGTTGTTTGGGTTCTTCATATGATCTCGCCCTCTACTTATGATGAAATAAGATGGCTAGAGCTAGTTGATCGACTTAAAAAAGCGAATGTCGGTGTCATTTGTTGTCCTTCAGCATCTATAGGTATGCGCCAATTACGTGGACAACTCACACCAACTTACAACTCAATAGCCCGAATATTAGAGCTATGTGCAGCTGGGATCCCTGTCCGGTTGGGCAGTGATAATATTGCAGACATGTTATCACCTTCTACGACGGCAGATTTAACCGATGAAGTTTATATTCTATCGGTAGCATTGCGTTTTTATAACGTAGATATACTGGCAAAAATAGCCTGCGGTCAAAAGCTAACATTCAAAGATATTTCCTACATTAAGCAACACATTGAGGCAGATAATAATGAAATGGTTAAAGCGCTTAATCGCTGGAAATAATCCGAGCGATACTGAAGAAACGCCACGTTCTAACAACTCTAAAAGTAATGATCCGACAGTTATATTGGACTTAACAGATCCTCGTTTAATTGCTTCGTTCAACGAGGTGTCTGAGAACCTTAAGAAAAAACAGTCAACATGCCCATTGAAAACAGGTGGGTTACTGTTACTTGACCCAGATGATATTAAATCGGCTTTTTCCAATAAACTTCTTTCAAATCAGCCATCTAGGTTCTCTGCTTTAGCTTCTAAAAATAAAATAAAATATACCGCTGCAGCCGTTGCCGCAAATATACCTCCATTTTTAGATGCACCAGAGCACGCAGAGGTACGAAGGTGGCTCAGCAAAGCTTTTTTTGATCGCTTAAAACAATTTGAACCCGAGATTCATAGAATATCAGCACAGCAGTTAGCAAAAACAAACGTTGATCATCAATATTTATTGGTTGAAGAATTAGCGCGTCATTTTGTCACGCAGACCATGATTGAGTTTGTCGGCATCGCTGAATCTAAAGGCAAGATAAAAGACTACACATTAGCACTTTTTAGATTGTTCGCCCCGGCAAAAAATGCTCAAGAGTATCAACTAACAAATGAGGCACTTGAGCAAGCCCGCGAAGGCATATTGCAATCACTGCAATTAAGAAGAGCAGATCACAGTCAATGTCTACTAAACATAATGGACCAAACACCGGTAGAGTTTTTTGGTACACAAGAGCATAAAGATTTAATGATTGCTGATAATGCGCTGCTCATTTTGGCTGATGGTATGGAAAATGTCGAAGCTGCAATAGGGCTAGTGATAATGCGATGGTTTGACCAAGACAGAATCACCGACACAATATCAACAGATTTTGTGCGTGACTGTATTCGCCAAGATACACCAGGCCAAACTATTCCGAGAATCGCATCAAAAGATATGATCATAAATGGTGAGGAGATTACAGCAGGAACGCCCGTGTTCCTGTCTTTAGCAAGCGCAAACTCACAAGAGAAGGCTACACAAGACTATAGTTTTGGACGAGGGCGTCATCGCTGTATTGGGGAACATCTCGCAATTTCAATGATTACTATTTTTTGCAACAATCTAATCAAGATGCACCCCTATATAGATAAATCCTTTTTAACCTATGCGCCAATGTTCGGGCATAAATGGCCCAGAGAAGTCAAAGTAACTCTCACTGTTTCAGCAAACAGGTGATTTTTTAAAGAGGCTAGTCAGGCGAGGCACCACGAGACGTACCTTCCTGCCTGACTGCTTATCATGAAAATCTTTAATACCTTGATTAGACAGCAAAATCTCAACAACGTAGGGGAGTTTAAGCATAGGGAAGTGCACATCTAACGTGACTTTTATCTCTTCGTTCGGCTGTACGGAACGCGCAAAATCAGCATATCCAGCTGTATGTAAGCGAACATGCATATCAATATTCAATAACTTAACAGCGACGGACAAGCCGCTTTCCTCGGTTTTTAACCATTGTTCATTAGACGTGTTTTTGACAACAAGCTCTAGTCGCGATGCTTTGCCCGGCTCAAAAAAACGGGGAAAACTAATCACTTTTATAACGGCTTTTGGCAACTTTTTCCGCTCTATTAATGACCAAAGACGCCCTAACGAAGGGGGCAGGGCTTCACAAAAGGTCTGCTCGCCTTCTATATATCGATTGATAAGAGATAAATGCGGCCCTAAATTTTCAGGAGTAAACGTAAGATGTTGACAATTTACTGCAATAACTTTAGACCCCTTTGGGTGTAGCAATGGCAACGCTAATTCATAGTTCGAATATAGTGAGCGCCTCCCATAATGATGTTTAATATTCGACATAGCATGTAACACAGGGAAGGATGTTGGTCTATCCATCCAATAGTCAAAACTTAAAAACACGCTAATATCTCTTCCTAACGCTTCAAGATGTTCCGCAACATAGTGCATTACAGTGCCTCCACCACAGAAGCCTCCTAATATAATTTCACCGTCGGGTTGTATTAATTGAATCTCATCACAAAGCGCCTTAGCTAAGTCATGATAATCTTGTTCACAGCGATTGGGGTATTTAAATAATGATCGCGTGATATACAGGGGACGGGATTTTCCTAAACTTTTAGCAAAGTTTAGAAACTCTTCAAAATCTTGCACCCCCCAAAATATAGCTTTATTATTTTTTAAGGTGCCAACGCCACGAAACAGGCCTTCGCTTAAAAAAGCCCGAGCTTCCCACCCTGCCATTTGTTGCTCAACAAAAGCAACTGAAGCAGGCTTTTCTTGCGCCTTAGTAACGTAAACTGTAGATAGGCTTTTAACCAAAGATTCAAACGTTGGTGTTTTAAAAAGTTGGCTCGCAGAAATTTTATGCCCTAAAGCAGCTTCCAGATTTGTCAAAAAGGAAGTGGCTGATAAGCTATCTCCCCCCATATCAAAAAAATCATCATTATCCTCTGGACAACGGCATTTCAGCTCTTTAGTCCATAAATGAGCAATTGTTGTTTCGACGGTGCTGCTCTTTTCTGGAGCATGATCTGGCTTTGACGATTGAAGATTTCGTTTACGTAATTCTTCTTCACCATTTCGTTTTAATAGGATCCGATCAATTTTGGCGTTGGGCAACCGAGGCAGCTCATCAACTTGGAGAATACTTCTAGGATATTTAAAATCAGCAAGGTGACTTTTCACATGTTTGGCGATATCGATGAGCTCAGCCTTATTAGAACAAGCGATAGTCAATCCCACTTGCTCCCCCAAAGTAGGGTGCGGTAAAGAATAAGATGCTGCTTCCAAAACATTTGGATGTGACAGCGCAGCAGTTTCTATTTCTAAAGGTGATACCTTCTCTCCTCCTACATTTATCATCTCTTTTAGGCGGCCACGTAGAAAAAGATAGCCCTCACTGTCAATCTCTCCTAAGTCCCCCGTACGAAACCACTCATCAAAGAAAATATCGGTTTCACGAACTCCTTCATAACCACGAAAAACGGTAGGGCCTGATACACATATTTCACCTAACTCCCCATTTGCAACGGCATTTCCAAAACTATCTAGCACCATAATAGGAATATCACCAGCTTGCCCCACACTCCCACTTTTGTTTAATCCATTTATTGAATTGGTAGTAATTTGGCCCGCTGTCTCTGTCATGCCATACATTTCAATAATTGGGCACCCTAATAATGCTTCAGCTTTAAGTTTGAGATCGGGTGGAAGTGGCGCAGAAATACAACGAACGAATGACAAAGACGCGCCTGCGTCTTGCAAAACTTCCGAACTGACATCGTCAACTAGGTGCCGAAGGATTGTCGGTGCGAGTTGAACCCAAGTGGGCCTAATTTTTAGCAAGGTATCCGCTAGTTCTTTTGGTGTTCTATTGGAAGAAATAGTAACAGAGCCACCGACCTGAAATGGCGCTAGCAGAACATCGACTAAAGCGCCGATATGAAAAGTGGGTAGCACATTCAAAGCAATGTCATTGTTTGACAACTGATGACTTTTCGCGATACAAACAGCAGAGGCATTCATTGATCCTAAACTTATTGGGACTCGCTTAGGTTTACCTGTAGAACCAGACGTGTGAAGAATTAGGCGTCCTTGTTTTTGTATGGACGAAGCGTACGGTTTTAAATCTTGTTGATTGGATGTATTAACGTTAGCAAGGATACCTTTGGCTTCATTGATAATGTTATCCCAATCCAAAATCATCGGGATATTTTCGCCCAATAATGGTCCGTGGGTCGCCATCAAGTCAGCTGACATAATAACTACATCTACATTATCACTATCTTTAACCAGTCGCTGTATTTCTATTTTTGTTAACTGTGGATTTATAGGCATAAAATCACACAGCTCTGTCATCGTTAATAATGCAAATATTGCATTTATATCATCATTTAGGCAGCCTAATACTCTTACCGGATAGCTCTGGTGGGCATTTAAAAACAAGGCACTAATGATCTCTCTTAATTGGTGAAGCTCATCAAAACTTAGCTTAAAATCATCATCAATTAAGGCAATATTAGAACCTTTGGGGAATTTTAATTGAAACATAACTATCCTTATTCATGTTTTTTATTTAATTAGAGCCACATACTAAACGCATAACTTGTTTAAGTAACAAAGAGGCCTATATATACCCGTGCCACTTGAAAATGCAGGTTTGCATTTCCAGGTAGCACGGGTATATATACTGATCTTTTTTATTCGGCTTTCTCAAGTAGATAGCCTTACATCATTATTTTTGCAGCTTGCCTCGACCTATTGCTCGCCAATAACAACACATAAAGAGGCTGTCGAATCAACATTTTATAAGCCTAAAAATTATACATAGGCAGACAATAGTTGAGGTTGTTATAATTATCAATTATTAATAGAGCGATCGTTGATAATGATATTTACGTTAATTTGATCATCCAGAATGCTTAAATGATGATATCGCGGACTTATTGTTCTTCTTCAATGCCAGCTATTTCGTAGCTTTTTATCATATAAACAAGCCGAAATAACTGCCACTGTACATTCACTTTCTTTTTCTGCACAAAATGATAGCACAGCTTAGACTTGCCCCATTCGAATAATCAGCGTAAATAAGTCAGCAATGAAACTTCCAATTACAGTTACTAATTTACTGCTAGTTAAGTAAACTGCACTTAAAACAATTGCACCATCACGATTTATTCCTGCAGGCCTTGAGCGTTACACCTATATTGTCTACAATAGCGCACTTTTATTTACTACAGGTCATCAACATGAACGACACTAAATCTCAACCAGATTTACCGGATCGCCTTTCGGGAAATCCCCGTAGCCCACACCATATCAAAGAAGTTTTCGAACACGATATTCGCATTTTGGTTAATGGCAAAGAGCGTTTTGATGTCGAAGAATATTGCATCAGCGAAGGTTGGGTAAAGGTTGCGTCACCTAAAGCATTAGACCGTCGTGGTCAACCGCTTCTAATAACTGTAAAAGGAACTATTGAAGCATTTTATGGCTAAGATGCATCAACGGTAATTCCTATTGAGTTGGCTATAGTAAGTAGCTTTACAGTGCTGCTTACTATCATCAAAAAAGAAAGCTAAACAGGCTTCACTTTAAAACACTATCAAAATGCCTAACTTATTAAGTTATAGTTATGGCCCTGCTGTTTCTGCCCTTTTCATCGTGTTTGCAATAGATAAAAATAAAACTCATATCCGAACATCAAGTTGATGAACCCCATAAGCGGTACCATTATTGGTAATAGCCACACTCGATTGGGTCAATTGCGCTTGTAATTTATCGTTTTTGTCATAGAAATTAAACGGTGTTACTGTGCTATTTAAACTGATTGCCTCTATGTTGGTATCGCTTAGTGACTGCCAACGCTCTTGACCACTACTGTCTATTTGCCATAGTTTTAATTGCGAAAAATTATCGTCTTCACGATCGATAAAGCCATTGTCATTACTATCAAGTACACTTAAATCAGTAAAGCCATTGCCAGACTGTGGCCCAAATAATTCGTGACCACCATCGGCTTTGCCGTTGTTGTTTTTATCAAAGACTAAATACCCGACATCGCCGTTAAACATCGGTAATTTGTCAGATTTATTGTCATTATTAATGTCGATGTCGCTCGATTGACCATTGAGTTGACCAAGGCCACTTGGGCCAAATTGAACCAACAAGGGATCTTTTAATACTTGAGCCGATACCTTCGATTGAGTCATCGAAATACGCTGCTCTGATAAGTGCAATTGGAACGTTGAGTTAAATTCTTGATCGTTTATCTGATAAGTGCCGGAACTTTTAAAATCAAGAGATTGAGCGCGAGTCGTCGTATCCATGATTAATAATTCTGAGCCCGGTGCAAAATTTTGTCCGCCGACGCTAATCGAAATAGGCCCTTGATTGGCGATATCATCAATTGTAATTGGCCGTTGACCTGTGATGTTTTCTAACGAGGAATTGGCTTGCGATAGATTAAGTTTATTAATTTGTTGCGCCAACTGCTCATGGCTGTCTTGAATTTCGACATCAAATATTGCTTCCAATAATATTTTATTGCGAAGTAACTCAGGTGAAATAGGACGTTGGTAAGTATCGTCAGGATTAGCTTGTTCAGAGTTTGATTGCGCTGTTGATGTTACAAAAGAGGAAAACTCGACAATATCAATGGCAATTTCTTGCGTACTACTTCGCGGTTGTTGGCTCGAATGGCGTGCATCATCACTAGTTATCTCAACCATGGCTCGACTGCGAGTTTGCTCGGCCGAATAAGCAACTTTAACCTGATGGTTGCTTTCACTAATCAACATGACCTATTCCCTGAAATTCAAAGATAATATGTTATCGGCAGGTCAGGTTGTTTATTAAGCATTATTTAAGCGTTTAAATAATTACTTATTGAAAAATATATTAAAAATAATATCATTGTTATCAATAACAAGTGTAGTGGTCAACAAAACTGACCTGTTAGATAACAGTGGACTGATGGCTTCAGGCTTTAACTTCCGTTATCTAACTTCCCTATGCCTCAAAAGTCCCCTTAATCACCATTTTGTTGTCACGTTTATGCCAACGCCCTAACGCCATCACATCACAAATACCATGGTTAGCGTCCAGCACGATTAAATCGGCATCGTAACCCACCTTAAGGCGACCCTTGTTGTTAAAGCGCAACAAGTCGGCGACATTACTGGTAAACATCGGTAAAACTAGCTCTAAATCTTGTCCTTGTCGCAAAAGATCAACCAAGGTATCTGATAGTGTTTGTGCTCGCCCAAAGTCCATATTAACCAAGGTGCCATTACAATCAAAATTGGGTAAGCAGCCCCCGCCATCTGAGCTTACGGTTACCCGTTGCAACGGTAAATCTCGCTTTATCGCCAACTTTATTGCTTGCACTGCCGACCAGCCAGCACTCGAAAAACCCGGTGGAAACGCAGTAATATCAATATAACAACCTTGCCTAACCAATTCGCACGCACTGTCAAATAATGGCTTATTACGATTGACATGGGTTGGATTAAAGGTTCTAGCTGGCAACTCTGTTTCTTTAATCGCACGCTCGATCAACGCCAGTTTGCGATCGCCATCACCAAGGTGGAAATGAATAATGCCCGCTTTGCCGGTCATCAAACCCGCGACATGTGCTTCGCTGGCCTGACGGATAACTTCTTCAAACGTCGGCTGACTTGAGCGGTGGTCACTAATTGCAAACTCGCCAATACCAATCACCGGATCAAGATACACAATATCGGCTTTGGCACTACCAGTTAAGGTCGTTAACGGGTAATGATAACCACCAGTCCAACAATAGGCGCTCATGCCCTCTTCTCGAAGTGCATAGGTTCTTGCGACCAAATTACCAACGGTGCGGGTAAGATCATCGGTGCCTAATAAGCCAACCACTGTGGTTACACCTGCGCCAGTGAATTGGCTTAGCCCAACTGGTGGCACCTGCGTAGCAAAACCTGATTCACCACCACCACCTGTAATATGCGCATGGCTATCAATAAAACCTGGCATTAGGCGTTTGCCTTGCAAATCGACTTCTACCACCTCGATGTTCGATGACAGTTCAAAAGGTAGCTCACTAATGGCAACGATTTTACCGCCCGCTATTAATACATTCTGTCGCCCTAACTGCTCTGGCGCATAAAGGGTGGCATTTTTTATACTAATAAAAGATTGTTCCATAAGCCCACTATTTCCGATTAATTGGCGACATTTTCAGTGTGTCTAACAAGACGTAACATCCTGATATCTAATTAATGATCAATAGATAGGATGAGTACGTTGACTATAACGGCTTTAGCGCACCATCGCTAGCCCAGAATACTCATGTTTTTTACGCAAAAAAAATGCTTGTCAGTATTTAACCGACAAGCATTTTATACTCAGATTTTAAGACAATTAGTTGTTAAATATCTTAACCAATCTGAAGTTACATTTTCGCTTCTAACAGCTCAACCCGTGCCTTTAGTTTTTGACCGGCTTTGAAGGTAACAACTCGACGAGCTACGATTGGAATATCTTCACCTGTCTTTGGATTACGGCCTGGGCGTTCTGCTTTGTCACGAAGATCAAAATTACCAAATCCTGATAACTTGATCTGCTCTCCTTGCTCAAGGCAACCTCGTAATTCCTCAAAAAACAGTTCAACCATCTCCTTGGCTTCTTTTTTGCTAAAATCCAATTTTTCAAATAGGTGTTCTGCCATTTCGGCTTTAGTTAGTGCCATTGCTAGTCTCTTAGTTTTGCGCCAAATGAATCAGCAGCGGCGACAATTGCTTTGTCTACCAGCTGTGATATTTCTTTTTCTTCTAATGTTTGAGTCGTATCCTGCAAGGTTAAGGCAATTGCTAAGCTCTTAAAGCCTGGCTCAACACCTTGTCCTTGATATACGTCGAATAAATTAACCGCAACCAACTGTGTTTCGTTAATTGCTTTAATCGCTTTAATCACATCATTAGCATTGACAGATTCAGCAACGACCAACGCGATATCGCGACGGTTCGCTGGGAATTTTGACAAGCTAACTGACTCCGGCAGTTTACGTGCTAATACTGCTTCCTGAGTTAGTTCAAACACGATAGTACGGCCATTTAAGCCAAGTGCTTTTTCGTGTTGTGGGTGAATAGCACCGATATAACCAACTGATTCACCATGACGGAAAATTTCAGCTGACTGACCAGGGTGCAATGCACTCAAATTAGTTGCTTTAAATTCAAAGCTTGCAGTGTCAAACGTCAGATCCAATAAGGCTTCAACATCGCCTTTAAGATCAAAGAAGTCAACAGCGCGGTTATCAATATCCCAATGCTCATCACTGATATTACCAGCAATTACACCGGCAATCATTGGTTGTTGTAATACGCCATGTTCACTGTCTTTATTTGGGTAAAAACGCAAGCCCGTTTCAAATAAACGAACACGTGGTTGCTGACGCTTCTGATTGTGGCTAACAGCTTGCAATAAACCAGTCCACAAACTAACACGCATTACTGACATGTCACTTGAAATTGGATGTGGTAATACTTTGCCTGTTAACTCGGGGAATAACAGTGTTTGGATTTTTGGGTCAACAAAGCTGTAAGTAATTGCTTCGTTAAAACCGCGACCAACCAATACCTGACGTAAATCACGTGGATTTAACTGCGCTTCATTGTGCTTGGTCATCGCAAGCGTCGCTACTGGCGAAACGTTCGGAATGTTGTTGTAACCATAAACGCGCGCTAACTCTTCAATTAAGTCGGCTTCAATGCTGATGTCAAAACGGTATAACGGTGCCTGACAGGTCCAGCCTTGCTCGGTTGCGCTAATTTCAACGCCTAGTAGACTCAAAATCGCCACAACATCATCGTCGCTAATCTTAATGCCTAACACACGTTCAATACGGCTACGACGTAGTTCAATGGTCGCCGCTTGTGGTAAATCAGCGGTCGATACTGCTTCAACGATTGGGCCAGCAGCGCCGCCAACAATATCAAGCAATAAGTTAGTCGCACGTTCCATTGCAGCAAATTGCAGCTGTGGATCAACACCGCGTTCATAACGGTGCGATGCATCAGTGTGCAAACCGTAACTACGCGCTTTACCCGCGATAGCTAGTGGTGCAAAGAATGCGCTTTCTAAGAAAACATCTTGAGTTTGCGCGGTAACACCACTGTCTTTACCACCAAAAATTCCTGCAATCGCCAAGGCTTTTTTGTCATCGCTAATAACGAGAGTTTGAGAAGACAGCTTAGCTTCTTTACCGTCAAGCAACGTCAATGTTTCGTTGTCATTGGCCATACGCACATCAATAGCGCCGTCAATACTTGCTAAATCAAAAGCATGCATCGGGTGACCAAGTTCAAGCAATACGTAGTTAGTGACGTCAACTACCGGATCAATTGAGCGTGTGCCACAACGACGTAGCTTTTCAACCATCCATAACGGCGTTTGTGCAGCTAGGTTAATGCCTTTAATCACACGGCCTAAGTAACGTGGACAGGCAGTTGGTGCACTGATATTAATCGCCAGCTTATCTTCAATGGTTACAGCAGCAGGTGTAATTTCTAACTCGGTAGCTTGCATGCGGTTAAGCACTGCAACTTCACGAGCAACACCTTTAATGCCAAGACAATCAGCACGGTTAGCTGTTAAATCAACCTCGATGGTTACATCATCAAGCGATAAATATTCGCGTAAATCAGTGCCAATAGGTGCATCGATTGGTAATTCCATAATGCCGTCAGCTTCATCGCTCATGCCAAGTTCGCTAAACGAACATAACATGCCAAACGAAGGCTCGCCGCGTAATTTGGCTTTCTTGATTTTAAAGTCGCCAGGTAATACCGCGCCAACTTGAGCAACAGCAACTTTGATACCTTGACGACAGTTTGGCGCGCCACACACGATATCAACTAGCTCATCGCCACCGATGTTGATTTTGGTTACACGTAATTTATCTGCATTTGGGTGCTGGCCACATTCAACCACTTCACCAACAACTACCTTGCTAAATTGTGCAGCAACAGGCGCGATATCGTCAACTTCAAGTCCTGCCATGGTCAGCTGTTCAGAAAGTTCTTCGGTTGTAATAGCTGGGTTAACCCACTCGCGCAGCCATGATTCACTAAATTTCATTCTTACTTGCCTTATTTAAACTGTTGTAGGAAACGCACGTCATTCTCGAAGAATGCGCGAAGATCGTCGACGCCATAACGCAACATGGTTAAGCGTTCAACCCCCATACCAAAGGCAAAACCGGTGTATTCTTCAGGATCAATCCCCACTGAACGTAATACGTTCGGGTGAACCATGCCGCAACCTAATACTTCTAACCAGCCATTTTTACCTTTAACATCAACTTCTGCTGAAGGTTCAGTGAATGGGAAATATGAAGGACGGAACCGGATTTCTAAATCTTGTTCGAAAAAGTTGTTCAAAAAGTCATGCAAAATGCCTTTGAGTTGAGTAAAACTTACGTTTTTATCAATCATTAGGCCTTCAACTTGGTGAAACATTGGCGTGTGTGTTTGGTCGTAATCGTTACGATAAACTCGGCCCGGCGATATAATACGCAGCGGCGGATTTTCAGTTTCCATGGTTCGAATTTGAACGCCTGAAGTCTGAGTACGCAACACAGTTTTAGGATCAAAGAAAAATGTATCATGATCTTCGCGTGCTGGGTGATGGTCAGGAATATTTAACGCATCAAAGTTATGAAAATCATCTTCAATTTCAGGGCCAGCTTTTACTTCAAAACCTAATTCACCAAAAAATGATTCAATACGCTCAATAGTACGATTAACAGGATGAATGCTGCCTATGCTGGTACGGCGACCTGGCAACGAGATATCAATCGACTCTTGAGCCAACTTAAGATTAAGTTGCTCAGTGCGTAAAATATCACCTTTAGCAGTCAACAATTGTTGAACTTGCTGCTTGGCTTTATTGATAAGCTGGCCAGCCTTTGGGCGTTCATCGGCTGATAATTTACCTAATGATTTTAATTGTTCTGTTAGTTGGCCTTTTTTACCTAAAAAAGATACGCGGATCTGATCTAGGGTATTAAGATCGCTGGCCTGAGCAATATCAGCCCCAGCTTGCTCAACGATTTGTTCTAAATGCTGCATTAAGCTATCCCGACCATAACCCGATTATTGTTCGAGTCATGAATTAATTGAATGACAAAGGTCGGTAATTTTACGTGATAGTCTGACCAATAGCTAGGCGTAACTGCCTATTATTGGTCGTTTTCCCGCGAGTTAGGTCAAATATAATCAAATTTATTACTAAAGCACTACCCGACAAATCAATCAAACGAATGCAGTACTAATTTTCCAATATTTTGGTTAGCTGCCATTTTGTGATAAGCACAATCGACTTGTTGATAACGATACTCACTATCGATAACTGGTCGCAGCTGTCCTGTTGAAAAATACTCCAAAAACAACTGACTAAATTGTGTAATTAAATCGGCTTTGTAGTCTTTATCTCTGTTGCGCAAAGTTGAGCCGACAATTGTCAAACGTTTAGCTAATACTTTGGCAAAATCAAACGACTTTGAAAAACGCCCGCCCAGCATGGCCAAATTTACGATGGTGGCATCCAGCGCCGCGGCATTGATATTGTGTTCAAGATAATCACCACCAATAAAGTCGACAATAATGTCAACGCCAGCGCCATTTGTTTGCTGTTTTATATAATCACTAAAATCGGTTTGCTGATAATTAATTAAATGATCAGCGCCTAACTCTTGCAGCACTGCCAGCTTTTGCTGCGAGCTTGCGGTAGTAAATACCTGCGCGCCGCTTAACGACGCTAATTGAATCGCGGCACTGCCCACTCCACTTGCCCCAGCATGAATTAGCACCCGCACCGGTAATGATGATTGCTGCGACGAATGTTGCGCAAGCTTGTCTTGCAGTCGCCCAATAGTGAAGAGCGCTTGATAAGCGGTGATGAAAGCTTCGGGAATAGCCGCCGCTTCAATAAAACTCAAGTTATTTGGCATTGGCATGACACAACTGGCATCCACACACACTTGCTCGGCATAACCGCCACCAGCTAATAATGCCATCACTTTGTCACCGAGCTTAAACTGACTATTTAAGGGAGCGCTAAGTACAGTGCCCGACACTTCAAGGCCAGTAATATCACTGACCCCAGTTGGCGGTGGATATTTACCAGCGAGCTGCAACATGTCAGCCCGATTAATGCCACTGGCCGCCGTCGCTATCTTTATTTCATTACGGCTTGGACTTAAATCATCGCCTTTGCTTATGATCAACTGTTGTTGCTGATTACTAAGATCTTCTGTATTTTTGGAAGTACTTTTAAGATATCTCATACGCTGTTCCCTGATAAAGAATTAGCGGACATAGTCGAACTAACCGGTTTTAAAGCCACTTGGGCTGGGCCGTGAAACCACAGTAACCGTTAAAAAATCAACCCGTGCCTGTTCTGGTCCTTGATGTAAAAAATCGCTTAATTGTTCTAGTGCTTTGTTTGTGCCAACGGCAAAAACTTCAACCTGACCGTCGGCTAAGTTTTTTGCGTAACCACGGATCCCTAATTGCTGGGCAACCTGCTTGGTCGATTGACGAAACCATACCCCTTGTACCTTGCCGCTGACTAAAATCAGTAATTGTTGATCATTATTTTTTTGTGTGTTCATTAAAATGCATCTGAAATTAAATAAAGTAAGCTGATGTTACGAGCCTATAACATAGCATATCCCCGTGCTACCCGAAATCACGTATTTTCAAGTGGTACGAGTATTAATGCCTACCGCCAAGTTAGCTTAATACCTACCTAAGATCGCAAATCCAACATCGCATTCAGCCACTTTGTGCAATTTAACGATAATCTGTTGCCTAACTCTGGTTGAAACCGTAAACTCACGCCTTTATTTATCCCGTTCAATTGAGTACCCCTATGCAAGCTACTGTGATTTTAAAGCCCGGCCGTGAAAAAGCCTTAAACCGTCGTCACCCTTGGATTTTTTCGATGGCGATAAAAAAAGTTAAGGGTGAGGCCGAACGAGGAGCCACAGTAGATATCGTCGACAGTCAAGGCAACTGGTTAGCCAGAGGCGCTTACTCTCCTGATTCACAAATTCGGGTCCGCGTGTGGAGCTTCGATGAAAGCGAGCTAATAGACAGCGGCTTCTTTGCTAAAAGAATCAATGACGCTTATCAAACCAGAAAATCATTAATCTCAGCGCAAGGCTTAACGGGCTTTCGCTTAGTAGCTGCCGAGTCTGATTACTTGCCCGGTATCACGATAGATCATTTTGACAACACCTTGGTGTGTCAGTTGCTAAGTGCCGGCGCCGAATATCACCGTGCTGATATTATCAATGCGTTAGAGCAGTTATTCCCCGAGCATAATATTTATGATCGCTCGGATGTTGACGTTCGTAAAAAAGAAGGACTAACACCAGTTTCAGGCCCAATTAAAGGCGAGCTTGGTGAACAACTAACTGTGATTAAAGAGAACGGTCATCAAATATTAGTCGACATAAAAGACGGCCACAAAACTGGCTTTTATTTAGATCAGCGTGATAACCGTGCAATTGCTGGTAGTTATTGTAAAGATAAAACGGTATTAAACTGTTTTAGTTACACGGGCACCTTCGGCATTTACGCCCTAGGCAATGGCGCCAAGCATTTTACCAATGTCGATTTATCGCAAGGTGCGCTTGATATCGCCAAGCAAAATATTGAACTGAACAACTTAGATTTGAGCAAAGTCGACTTTATTAAAGCCGATGTGTTTAAGTTGCTGCGTCGTTACCGCGATGAAGGTAAAACCTTTGATGTAATCATTCTTGATCCGCCAAAATTTGCTGACAATAAAGCCCAACTAAACGGTGCTTGTCGTGGTTATAAAGATATCAATATGGTTGCCATGCAATTACTTAACCCTGGTGGCACCTTGTTAACGTACTCTTGTTCTGGTTTGATGCCGGCTGATCTCTTTCAAAAAGTGGTTGCAGATGCCGCACTAGATGCTGGGCGCGACGCACAAATAATTGCGCGTTTGTCGCAAGCCTCTGACCACCCTATTGCAAGTACCTTCCCTGAAGGTTTCTATTTAAAAGGTCTTGCGTTAACGATTCGATAGGTTAACTCAGCACTGATAACGGCATAAATTAGTAATTATGGAACCTAACTTTTGAATACTGCACCTTTGACAACAGAACCTTTGAATACAGCGCCTATAACAACGGCACTGCAACTTGATCCAGCACAGCTCGGTTTTGATAGCGCACGCGCTCAAGAACTTTTAGCGTCGCTTAATTCGCTCGACTCTCAAGGTCTAGCGACGGGCCAACATCGGGCAAAAAATGCGTTTGAACTGTTTTCAAAACCTCAGTGTCAAAGTCAAAATCTGTTCTTGTTAAGTTATCCGACCATAGATACCAAAGGTCTCATTAAAGAACTTATTACCACTTATCCTCACAGCGACAATTTTGTGTTTGATTTGGTGTACGTTGAAGATCTTAAAAATCCACGGCGGCCAATCTGTTTACAACTGCCCAAAGGGCAAGGCATTAAATTTTCACGCCTGGTTAGCTCATGGCTTAAGCGTAATCACAGTGCCCCAGTACCAACCGCTGACAATGCCCCTAGTAGCACAGGGGCTGAAGCTGAAAAAACAGCTACACCAACAGTACTAGCAAACAGTGACAACAATGATGATGTCGCTGGACGTTATACAGCGTCAATTGCTCATTTACTCAAGGTGTTTAAACGACTACCTAAAGTACTTAGTTATTTAAGTGATTTGGCCAAACAATTAGACCGCGGCGCGATATTAAGCCATCCGGTACTGGTTAACAATTTTGTCTCGCACAATGACAATCAGCCGGTGCCTATAGTCTATTGTGACAACCCAGATAGCATTAAGTTATTTGGCGATATCGCAATGGTAACAGAACAAGGTTCAACCGTTGCCAACCACCATTTGTTGCAACCTGGCTTATTACATCGAGCCAACGGTGGCATTATTGTGCTGCCAGCCGAGCGATTATTAGAAGCGCCAGAGCTGTGGTTCGAATTAAAATCAGCGCTGTTTGATCAGCAAATTAAATGGATTAGTGCCAATGCGTGGTTAGATCCTGAAGCGGTCGATTTAAATCTGCAAATTGTCTTGGTTGGTGATTCACTGTCCTACAAGTTGTTTCTGGAGATGGATCCAGACATTATGCAGTTATTTCCGCTTATTGCAGAAATAAACCACCAAATTGCCATTAAACAAGATCAAGACATTTTATCTTACGCTGGTTACTTGCAAAACCTTTCACGGCGCAGCGGCTGTATCGATCTGTCGGTATCGGCCATTGGCCGTTTAATGGAACTGTCTTCAACCATGGTTGAACATCAGCATAAGTTTTCGTTAGACAGCACCATTTTTACCCAGTTGATCCAACAAGCACAAACTCATATAACCGATGAAACACACACCACGCGCCAGCATATCGAAACCGCGATCAACGATTATAACAGTCGTAAAGACAGAATCGCCGCTTACAGTTTTGACGCAATTGCCCAGCAACAACTAATCATTGAAACTCAGGGTACCAAGATTGGTCAAATCAATGGCCTATCGGTATTAGAAACTGACTTAGATGCCTTTGGTGAGCCCTCGCGCATCACAGCTGCTGTGTATGTTGGCGACGGCGTGGTTGATGATGTTGAACGTAAAGTTGACCTAGCGGGTAATATTCACGCCAAGGGTGTCGCAATTCTGACCTCCTATTTGCATCAAAAATTTGCCTTAGAAGAAGAGATCCCGCTGTCGGCAAATTTGGTGTTTGAACAGTCTTATCAAGGGATCGATGGCGATAGCGCGGCAATGGCCAGTTTAATCTGTTTATTGTCAGCCTTTGCCAAAAAACCGCTGCGCCAAGGTATCGCCTTAACGGGGGCTATCGACCAGTTTGGCAATGTATTAGCTGTCGGTGGCATTAACGAGAAAATTGAAGGCTATTTCAAAACCTGTTCACTTAATCCGCTCGACGGTAATCAAGGGGTTATTATTCCAGCCAGCAATACCCTTAATCTCAATTTAAGTCAGGATGTTGTTGAGGCGGTTCGCGCTGGTAAGTTTACTATTAACGCCATTGCGCATGTCGATCAAGCCATTGAAATCTGTTTTGGTCTGCAAGCAGGCATACTCAATAAAGACAATACTTACGATCCCGAGTCTTTGTACGGCCTAATCGAACAACGCATTGAGCAAATTCATAACCCAGACCTATCTGACGAGTCATGGCTTGATAAGTTTAAAAATTGGCTCTGTTAAGCAGATAAAACAGACAAACGGTTCAATTTATTTAATAATAAAGACTTTGTAAGCTCATCGGAGTTGTTTAGCGTACAAGTGTTCGCTAATCTATCCGAAATTTTAATAATGGTCGATACAATGTCTAAACAATCAAGTTTTTCAAAAGAAGATTTACAAGCTAGTAGTCGCGGTGAGTTGTTCGGACCGGGTAACCCACAGTTACCAGCCGATAACATGTTAATGATGGATCGCATTATCAGCATGACCGAAGATGGCGGCGAGTTTGGCAAAGGTCAGATTATTGCCGAACTAGATATTACCGAAGATTTGTGGTTTTTCGATTGTCACTTTAAAGGCGACCCTGTAATGCCTGGTTGTCTTGGTCTTGATGCAATGTGGCAGCTAGTTGGCTTCTACCTTGGCTGGGTTGGCGGCAAAGGCCGTGGCCGTGCGCTAGGTGTGGGTGAAGTTAAATTTACTGGCCAAGTATTACCAGACGCTAAAAAAGTAACCTATAAAATTAGCATGAAGCGCGTTATTAACCGTCGCCTAGTAATGGGTGTTGCAGATGCAGTGATGGAAGTTGATGGCCGCGCAATCTACAGCGCTAAAGACTTAAAAGTTGGACTGTTCACAGACACCACAGCCTTTTAAAAGCGGTTAACAGTACTATTTTGAAAAAACGGCGCTTTAGCGCCGTTTTTTATGCTTACCTTTGCCGTAATATCTGCTCGCTTTGTTAAACTATTTTGTTAATCTCTTCAAATACCCCCCTAAATAACAACCTCACCTTCTAGTAATTTAAAGGTAAATTCAGTTAATATATCAATAAATTGTATTTAACATCATTATCTAGGGATTGATATGTGGTTGATAAGGAAGTTTTTAGTTGTATCGCTGTTAGCAGTTTGCACTCAGTCATTGGCTACACCAACGGATTATAAGTTTAAACCCAGCTTTAATATCGGCAGCCAGCCCACTGGCGCAATTATTCAAGACAGCAACGATTTTTTATGGTTTGGCTCTTTTTTTTCTGGCTTAGTTCGCTTTGATGGCAACCAAGTAAAGAAATTTCGCGCCGGTGAAAATTCAATCACCAACGATTATGTCACCCAACTACTTGAAGCTAAAAACGGCATTATTTGGATTGGCTCTAATGACGGCCTGACCGCTTATAACAAAAAAAAGAATAGTTTTACCCAATACTACCGCACCCACAAAGGTGACCCCAGTTCAATCATCGGCAATACATTTAACCTATCAAGTCCAACTATTGCACAACAAGACGATGGTCAACTGTGGTTTGGAACGCAACAGGGCTTGAGTTCATTAAATCCGATAACTGGCCTATTTACCCATTATCAACACGATGTTAAAGATGCTAACTCGTTAAGCGACAATAACATCTATGCCGTTACGGTCGACGGTAACGACGATGTTTGGGTTGGTACTAAAAACGGCGGCCTCAATAAATTCAACCCTATTGATAATAACTTTGTCCGCTTTATGCACAGCCCAGATGATGCCAGCTCTATTCCTGCAAACGATATTCATTCGATCACTATTGATCGCCAATTTAATTACTGGCTAGGCAGCAAAACACTTGGCTTAATCAAATTTTATCCTCGCAGTAATAAATTCCAGTTGCTTAGTAAGCAGTATAAATTCCCTAAGACTGATCTGTGGGGTATTAAAGCATTAGCAAATGGCCGCTTGAATTTAACATACCTTGCTAATTCAGCGGGTTTTGTCACCTTTAACCCTAGCACCGGTGAAGTTGAGCAAATTAAAGCAACGGGACGTACCCATTCTTTATCAAGCAGTACCGTCAATGCCACCTTCGAAGACAAATCGGGTATTTTATGGCTCGCCCAAGCAGGTGGCGAAGTGGATATGTACGACCCAAATGCTTACCAATTTGATCTATACCAAAATAACCCTGATGACAGTACCAGCATTGGCAGTAATAGCCCGATCCCCATTTTTGAAGACAGCAAAGGTGAGATATTTATAGGCCTGTTTGGGGCTGGCCTCGACCGGTTTGACCCAAAAAGTAAGACATTTAGTCATTTTCCAGCGATTGAAAATGACTCAACAACTTTGCCGGGTGATTATCCATCGGGTTTTTACGAATACAACGATAAGCTCATAGTATCGACTCCCAAAGGCTTAGCGGTGTTTGACCGAGATACCAACAAGGTCAGTGAACGATTATCAACTGACACTTGGTTTTATACTATGGTTGGTGATGCAAACGATAACGACGTGATATGGGCTGGCGGCTGGGAGCAAAATTTCAATCGTTTTAACCTTAAAACCAAAGAGCACCAAGTTTTCAAACACGATCCCAATGATCCAAGCAGTTTTTCAGCTAAAACAGCGTTGCGTACCATTAAAGATAACGATAACCCACAAACCCTATGGATCGCTACTTGGGGCGGAGGCCTCGAGCAATTCGATACTGTTAGCCAAACTTTTAATCATCATCAAAATGATCCAAACGATAAGTCCACCATCAACTCAAATACTATTTATGATTTATTACAAGATAGTAATGGCATGTTTTGGGTAGCGACCGACATCGGTTTAAACCTCTTTAATAAACACACCAATAAATTTAGCACAGTACCCTTGCAAGATGCCCGCACTATTCAAAATATTCAACAAGATAGTAGCGGCACGTTATGGCTAGGGACAGATATTGGCTTGATTCATTTCGATGGAAAAAAACAGCAGATTATAAAGGTTTACACCAAAGAAGATGGCCTGCATAGCCATAGTTTCTTCGCCACAGCAAAAGGACAAACCCGCGATGGGCAAATATGGATCGGGGGCATGGGGGGTCTTAATAGCTTCTACCCTGCTCAGCTCAATAATAACGAGCAAAGCCCTAATATCTTTTTAACTGGCATTAGCCAAGACGGTGTCGAGCTACATACCGAGACAAGTACCGATACGCTAACCACACTTAATCTGCCTTTTGACAAGAACTATATTGAATTTGAATATGCCGCACTGAATTTTAGTAATAGCCACAAAAACCAATACCGTTACAAACTGATTGGTTATGATAAAAATTGGTACGATGCTGGCACAAAAACAAGTGGACGTTATGCCAACTTACCACCCGGTAGTTATACTCTGCGCATAAGAGGCTCAAATAACGATGGTTACTGGTCTAAGCCGACTCAAGAGGTGCAATTACAAATCACGGTCGCAACACCATTGTGGCACAGCATTAGCGCTTATGTCATTTATGCTATTGGTACTATTACCATTATATTATCGCTCTTGATGTGGCGCATCACCACAGTTAAAAAACGCAGTGCAATGCTGGAAAAAACCGTTGCAACGCGAATATTTGAACTTGAACAGCAAAAAGAGTTAATGCAAGAGCAGCTTGATTCTCAGGAACATTTAATTGTCACCACCAATGGCCAACGCCTGCTCAGTGCCAATAAATCCTATATAAACTTCTTCGGGTTTCAAAGTTTCAGTGGTTACCAAGAACGTTTCGAACACAAAAAATTATCTGAGTTATTTATTGCGCAAACAAGAAGCGAAAACAACAATGGTAACTGGCTAAGCGCGCTTACCACTGATAACTCTGACAATAGAACTACCACCATACGAAAGAAAATTAAGGTCAATATTAGCCGTCATGATCAACCCTACATATTTACGGTTGCTGCGACTCGTCTGTCAATGGGCAATGGCGTTACCTCGTTGATCTTTACTGATATCACCGCCATAGAGCAGGCCAGAAAGAAGCTAAATCAAGACAGCGTTTATACCGGATCAGATAATTTTGTGATCTAATAATCCTAACAAACGCAATCAATGGACCAGCGTAATTAACCTAATGTTTATTGCGCTGGTACCGGTTAATCCTCACCAGATGCCATGATTAAAGGTTTTAAATATCAAACCAGCTCGCTCAGCCAGTTGAACGCGCAATACTACCTAGGGTTAATAGTGAGATAAATCAATTGACATGGTTAAAAATTAATCATAAGTTAACCACCTATGTTGCAATGCAGCAATTTGATATTACACTCAGTGCTAGACCAGATTTTTTTTTATAAGGATATGTCATGACCACAGCAAAAAAACCGCAGGATCAATCTGTTTTCAACCCATTTGTCCAGCTTGGTGAGATCACTCAAACATTATTTTCTGATATTCTAAGCACCCAGAATCAACTATTGGTTAATTCTCTCAATCAAGCCACAGCACAAACTAGCGAATTACTTGCCTGTACTGATCCACAAGATCTATTTGAACGCCAACAAAATAATGTCAGCCAATACCAGCAACAGCTTACTCAATTTTCACAAGCGATCACCGACAACGTTGCTAAAGCACAAACGAATTATCAAAATGTTTTCACTAGCGCGGCGCTAGCTGCGAGCAACGTCGGTCAAGCAACTAGCACATCACCTGTGACTACTGATGTAAAAACAGCCAACAGTAAAGTCGGTACCGACAAGATAAATACCAAGGCTACAAGCAAAACGGCAGCAAAAAGTACAGCAAAAAAAGTCAAGGTTAGCAACGTCGCTGCTAAAGCTGCAAAAGCTAGCGTAAAAAAATCACAACCAGCCAAGGCTGAAGCTACCAAGCCAGTGGCACCAAAGGCGGCAGCTATCGCCAAGACGCCAGTTTCTAAGACTGTTTCTTCTAAAGCCACTCCTTCTAAGATTGCTCCTTCAAAGACAGTCGTCGCCAATAAAGCTGCAGCGGTAACAAGTGCTGCTTCTGCTGCAAAGGTCGAAAAAACACAGGCTAGCACAGCACAAGTTAGTGGCCAAACGAACAAGCTTGCCACTGCGCCTGTACCTGCAACAAAAAGTAATGCAGACACCAAGCACTAATTAAACAGACACGGATCATCGAACCACAACCGCAACGCCCAATGTAATAATAGGTACCTAGAATGAGAGACCAATTGGCCACGTTATACCAATCTAGGTAAGTAAGTGGTCTACTTTTTTATGAGTATAAATTGATTAGGACACATGTTCATACCATCCTGTGAACATAAGCACCTACATCCATGTAGGCGAGGCATTTCTTTACGTATGTAGTTATTCTCCATAGAAAAGAAATAACGCAGTCATCATCTATTTAGGCCATTAAAAATGATCAGGTACTTTGCTAGGTTGGTATTAGCATCGAAGTCATCTTTAAGTAGGTGACTTCGCGTAATAAGACACATGGAGTAGTAGCAATGGATAATAAAGGCACCAATCAAGAGTTTTTAACCTTTATCAACAACGAAACTAATAAAATGCTGGCGAGTCTTTCTTCGCAACAATCTCAACAAGCGTTCACCCAGTTTAATCAACAGTGGTTAGATTTAACACAACAACAGTTATCCGATCCTAACGCTTGGCTCAATAACGTCGCTGAGTTTCAAAAGCAGCAGATGAATCTGTGGAACCAGTTACTGTCTCAGCCAAATCAACCAGCCACTGCCCCCGTTCAACCGCCTGCGCTGCAAGACATCCAAAACCAAATATTTGAATACATCAAAAAATCTTATGTGATGACCACAAATATCTTGGCCGATGTTGCCAGCAAATCAGGGCTAGAAGAACACGAACAAGCACAATTAGATTTCTTCATCGCCCAATACTCCGATGCGATGTCGCCAGACAATTTTGCCTTAACCAACCCTGAAGTCATTCAAGAAGCTATCGACACCAACGGAAAAAGTTTAGTTAACGGTTTGCAAAACCTTATTCAGGACGTTGAAAAAGGTCGAATCAGCATGACCGATGAAAGCGCTTTCACGTTAGGCGAAAACATTGCGACCACGCAAGGGGCTGTGGTTTATGAAAATGAACTATTCCAATTGTTACACTTTAAACCTCAAGGCAATAAAGTTTACCAAAAGCCAACCTTAATTGTGCCACCTTGCATTAACAAGTATTACATTCTTGACTTACAGCCTCATAATTCTTTTGTTAATTATTGTGTTAACCAAGAGCAAAACACTTTTTTAATTTCTTGGCTTAACCCAACTAAAGAGCAAGGCAATATCAGCTGGGACGATTACATTGAACAAGGTGTTATTAACGCGATAGACATCGTAAAAAGCATTGGCAAGACCAAAGACATTAATGCTGTTGGTTGGTGTGTTGGCGGTACCTTGTTAGCAACCGCACTAGGTGTAATGGCCAAACGTAAGGATAAATCTGTTAAAAGCGCGACATTTTTGACCACCCTTCTCGATTTTAACGATCCAGGTGAAATCTCAGTATTTATCGATAAGCCACAGGTAGACAAGTTGTTAGCAGAAGCCAAAACTAACGGCGTGCTCAGTGGTCGTAAGCTCTCTACTGCCTTTAGTTTGTTGCGTTCACGCGATCTTATTTGGTCTTATGTTATTAATAACTACCTTAAGGGTAAGCAACCAACCCCTTTTGATATTTTGTACTGGAACGGTGATTCAACCAACCTACCCTACGAAATGTACCAGTTTTATATTACCCAAATGTACCTTGAAAACAAACTGTGCCACAAAGATCAATTAACAGTTTGTGGCGAGAAAATTGATTTAGCCAAAATTGACATTCCGTGTTATTTCCTTTCAACCATAGGCGATCATATCGCGCCATGGACAAGTACTTTTGCGGGCACCGAGTTAATGTCTGGTGATATTGAATTTGTGCTTGGCGCCAGTGGTCATGTTGCCGGTGTCATTAACCCTGTCTCGCGTAATCGTCGCCATTATTGGACGGATGGTACCCTTGGGCAAGGTTCAGACCAATGGTTAGCTTCAGCGAACAAGCAAGAAGGTTCTTGGTGGGCTCACTGGAACCAGTGGTTAGTACCCAAAGCGGGCAAGAAAGTTACTGCGCCAGCATGTGGCAGCGCCGACTACCCAGAAATAGAACCAGCACCTGGGCGTTA
>Ga0209292_1001130_pt1 | contig 33159 bp, 28 predicted proteins | sample GOMGulsemesocosm_2_FD_184634 | JGI IMG/M metagenome (GOLD analysis project Ga0209292, IMG submission 184634) | Methane-oxidizing microbial communities from mesocosms in the Gulf of Mexico - GOM9C Gulf of Mexico (SPAdes) (version 2) | ecosystem: Environmental > Aquatic > Marine > Cold seeps... | reverse complement strand
GCGTACATACTTGGCCAGAACTTAACTACGCGGCGTTTGATGCCTTTATGTGTGGCAATGCTAAACCAGAAAAAGCCGTGGCGCTGTTAGAAGAGATCTTCAAGCCTACAAAAGTCGATATTAAAGAAATTTTACGCGGTTAGTGACTCAAGTCTTCAATGTAGAGTTGATATAACTTCGGCACCATTATTGTGTTTACCGGTGTATCAACTTTCTGCATATCTTTAGAAAAAACCATCGACGCCATCATTGTTTCAGACGTAATAGCTTTGGTTGGAATATCGAAGGTAAACTCGTGGGGTATTTGTGCGTTGTTACGTGCCATATTAAACCCCCAAATACCAAACGACGGTAATGACGCTTGATAGCTGAGTGTATGCCCAAACACATCATCTAGAGTGCGTTCTATGCACCAAAATACGTTGCGCGTAAAAAAGGGTGAAGAACTTTGAGTGACTAATACGCCATTGGGGCTCATACGCCGCTTAATCATGGTGTAGAACTCTTTTGAATAGAGTTTATTGATGGCTTCGTTGTGTGGGTCGGGCATATCGATAATAACGCGATCATACATAATGCCGGCTTGGTTTATAAAGCTAAAGGCGTCATCATTAAAAGCCGTTAATCGCGGTGATGACATGCTTTTATTATTAAGTCGTTTTAAGAAGGGCAATTCCTTGCCAATGCGTGTCATCTCTGGGTCTATATCCACTAGGTGAACCAGCTCCACATCATCATATTTAAGCACTTCTCTGGCAGCCAGTCCGTCACCGCCTCCCAAAATAAGTACGTTTTTACGAGAGCCTTCAACTGATAGTGTTGGGTGAACTAAATTCTCATGATATCGATATTCATCACGCGATGAGAACTGAATGTGCCCGTCAATATAAAGCTTCTTGTCCCGGTTGGTGATAGACCGTGTGACTACTAATTTTTGATAGGGCGTTTGGTTAGAATATACGACCTGGTCAAAATATAAATGCTTTTCGGCAAAGCTTGTAATGGCCGTGCCATAAACCATAAAGCCAATAAGCAGCGCCAAAATAGCGAAACAAAATGCCCGTATTTTTTTATAGCTCGCAAGGTGATCTCTAAAGATATAAACATTCACAATAGCGATGCTAATGTTAATTAATCCTATGGCGAAAGACGATTGCACCAGCCCGAGTGTCGGCAGTAATAGGAGCGGAAAAGAAACAGAGCCAATAAGTGCGCCTAAATAGTCCAATGACATAACATCGGCAATAGAGTCTTTCATGCTTTTTCGTTTGGCAAGCAAGGTCGTTAATATGGGGATTTCCATGCCGACTAAAGCGCCTATTATCAGAATTAGGCTGTACATGACTAATTCATATAACCCACGAGCAAAAGGAAAGGCCATGAAGAGTAAAATGCTACATATGCCGCCGACTAAGGCGATAATAATTTCAATAATAATGAAATTTCGCACATATTGTTCGTCAAAATATTTTGATATTAAGGAGCCCAATCCCATGGCAAACATGAAGACGCCAATAGTTAGGGAAAATTGATAAACACTGTTGCCTAATAAGTAGGAAGACACGGTACCAATGATGAGCTCATAAACAATGCCACACAGTGCAACAATTAGGATAGAGAATAATAAAATACGACTTTGCTGTATTGAGATCGAATTTTCTTCAGTGCTACTTTCAGCACCTTTATCTGTAGTGTGTTCACTAGACATGTTTAACTGATTACCTAAAGGGGTTTAATACTGATGTCACAGGAGTGCAAAAATAGACAAAGAACTCATCGAGCTCTTTGTCTATGGTTTTATTACCAAAGTTAAGTGGTTATTTACCTTTAGAATGGCTACCAGAACCGGCACGTGCTTTAGCGGCTGCACGTGATGTCACAGGTTGTTTGCTCGCAAGGCTCTTAGACGATACACCAGCGCCGCGTTGACGCGTTAGCATGCTACCAATCAAGTAACCGGCAATGAGTGATGTACCGCTAAAGTGATGGTCATTCACTGCGCCGCTGCGACTTGAAGCAATAATTCGTGCTTTTTCACCATCAACTTCTATCTTGAACAGTAATATTTCATTTTCATCCAGTGCTTTATTGTTATTGGTATCATCAAAGGCCAATAATGAGGAATCTTCTTGAGGAGAAACACCAATGCTAGATGTATATAGAGCGGGCACTGACTTGTTGTAATCAATGGCTAAAGTCTCGGCTAACTCAAGGAAAGCGAGCTCTGTATCTGAGCCTTCAATGGTTCTTTCTGAGACAGAATGAAGTGTTTCAACGGTTATATCCAATACAAGATTAAGATCAATTTCATCTTTAGAATAATCATTACCATTAGCGCTATCTACGTCAGAACAACCAACCATAGCGGTCATTAGCCCAAAAAACATTAGGGGCATTACATATTTATTCATTATATATTTCCTTGATTAAGTCATCTTATATTGCCCAACTGGGCGTCAATTATTATTGATTACAGCAATTAAATATCTTTGTTACTAGAAGCTATAAACGAAATGATATTCGTGGATGCCAGCCTCATAATAATCAGACAAACATCCCACATATTCAAACCCTGCACCTTGTAATGGCTTGTGAATTAAAGGCAAATTAGAAGGAAAGGTCAAGAATATTTTTCGAGCACCTTGTTCTTGCGCTGCCTGCATTCCAATTTGTAAATCTTCGACGGTAAAGTTACGTTTGCCAAATAGTTTTTTAGTCGCTTTAACTTCCCATTCAAATGAAAAAGCACCATCTGTTTCTGCTATTTCAAACAGTCCGCTAAATTGTATTATGGGCTTTTCATCAGCCACTTTTAACTGGGGCTCTGTGGTATCGGTGTCACCTGAAGAATCTTCGGGCTTTTTAGCGGCAAAATCATAACTTAAAATGTGTTGGTTTTCACCCTCATCATAAAAGTCATTGTTAATTACCTGTTCAACAAAACCAAATGACTGATAAGCGAAGAAAGCATTTTCATAAGATTTCTTATTTTCTGGTGTTTTATAATCGGATACTTTGACAAATAACTTTCGCGCTTTTAATTCACGTAATTTATTCGTTAATTGCTCAAGCATTGCTTTGCCTAGTCCCTTGCCCTGTTGTGAAGGTTCAAGGTATGTCCAAGACAGCCAGTAAGTCCCATCTGTCGCATCAACGGAGCGATAACCTGTAACGCCAATGACTTTCTCGTCCTGTTCTAAAACAAATTGATTTTCTACGCCATCACTTTGATAGTCGCTTTGAGCCGCCTGTGCATCATCGTCGTCATGGGCATCGATGATGTTGGTAACCACAACTAAGTCACTCATATACATTGGACGTAATGTTGCCATAATTTTTCCTAATCTTTCTTGATAATCAATAGATTGATGATGGCTAGTAGGCCACCTATAAATAATCCACCTAAATGAGCGTAATTGGCATATCGTCCAATGAATTCAGTAAAACCTAGAGGAATGAGTACCAATAATAAAATGATAAGCACTGGGTCGAGCTGATAACGCTTAATGCCAGCAACTTTTTCGCCAATGACTAAATACCCCAATAATGCATAGTTGACGCCCGACAAACCACCAAAATCACTGCCCGTTACTAACCATTGGCAGGTATTAGAAAAGGCGGCGCTAATGATAAAAAAGAGAATGAGGGAACGTGATGACTCGTGCTCAATTTTAGTGGCCAACAACCACCAAATAATAATATTTGAGAGTAAATGCACTGGTGTGTAATGAACAAAGGTGGGTGTCCAAATTTGCCATAAATTATTAAGCTGTAATTGTGTGGGCATAAACCACATTGTGACCGCTTCTAAGCCGCCGAACGTGATGAGAACATAAGGAATACAGCACACAGCCATCACTAACCATATTGTAGGGTATTGTCGTTGCCGCATTAAAAATGACTTAATGGCGAAATTATTATTCAATGACCTATCTACCCTAAATTATTGTTTGTTGTATGGATCTTGCCACGTATTGTCGTGGCGCTATTAAAATACAGTAAATACTAATTAATGAAAGGTTAAATGAATGGATTGAGGTCTGTAAAACTGAAGGTGATAGGTTTGTGCTGTTCTTTTAGAGGTAAAAAGCCCCCAAACACATCATGATGAGTTTGAGGGCTATAGCGTTATCTATTTTTACATTTATCGATCAGCTGCTGCTTTTCATTAGCGGATAAATACGCTTGTCTCAATCCATTTTGTTGCAACGTTAATAATTGAGCAGGTGTTAGACCAATGGCTTTGGCCGCTACTGTGTATTCATATTCAATATCGATGTCACTGACACCAGGGTCATCGGTGTTGAGCGATACGTTAATGCCGTGATCCAAAAAATTAGCAATAGGATGTGACTCATAGTCACTTACAGTACTCGTTTGAATATTACTGGTTGGGCATGACTCAATACCAATTTGGTGAAGTGCTAAGTAATCCATTAGCTTAGTGTCATGAACCGCTTTAACGCCATGACCAATGCGATTTGCGCCTAATTTTTCTATCGCATACCAAATTGCTTCACTGCCTGCTGCTTCCCCAGCATGGACTGTGATATTGAGGTCACTGTCTCTAGCTTGTTTAAATTGATTAACAAACAAATCACTTGGAAAACCGAGTTCATCGCCAGCTAAATCAATAGCCACTAATTTGTCTTTTTGACTGAGCAACGCATCAAGCTCTACTTGGCAAGCGTCGACACCAAATGTGCGAGACAAAATACCAATGAGGTTTACTTTAATGCCAAACTTTTCTTGGCCAGCTTTGGCGCCATCAATGACGGCTTCAACGACTCCTTGCGCACTAAGGTTATGGCTCATTGCCATATAACCAGGGCTAAAACGTAGTTCGGTGTAATCGAGTCCTTCGTTGAAGGCATCTTCTACATTTTCAAACGCAATGCGGCGTGCGGCGTCCAAGTCTCCAATCACACCAACCATCCAATCTAACTTCGCCAGGAAGGCGACTAATGACGGTTCTTTTTCAACGACTTGAGCGTGGGGTTTTAAATCAATAATGTTATCGGCGGGCAGCGCCACGTTAAAATGGCGACCTAAATCTAATATGGTCTGCAATCTGACATTACCATCAAGATGGCGGTGAATATCGGTCAGGGGAATATTTTTATTTATCATTACAGCACCTTGTTTGTTTTATTATTGCCTTAACTGGCTCTTATCATAGCAATTATTTGGCGACCTTGTTTTACATAGGCATTAAACCTTTGCGCTAGCTCACACGGCAAATGATCTGGTGTGACAAGTTCAAAGCCAAGTCGCTCATAAAGTGGCATTAAATAGTCGAATGGAAAGCTGTAAATTTCCTTTTGTTGAGCACACAGCTGTTTCACTAATTCGCTGGCAATACCTAAACCACGCTGATTTTCATCAACATGAACGCCTGTTAGAAACCAAAGCTTATCGATGGGGGCTAATTGGGCCACGCCAACCATGTCATGGCCACTGCGCGCCACCATTATAATATTATGGCTGGCGGCACTGCCACTAACACGGTGCAATTTATAGTATTTGTTGACCAAAGGGGATTTGATTGTGGGTATTAATTGGTAGGTAATCACAATATTTGACCTAAATAATAAGGATATAGTTAATATTAAACCATAAACTGTGTTGTTAGGATGCTGTAGCTAACTCTTCAATTAACCATTTCTTAAAAGCCATTACCTTATGAGAGCTTTCACTAAAAGGCGATGATAGTAAATAATAAGTAAAGCCCGGCAGCACACACTTTTCCTTGTAAGGTTTTAACCAACCTTGCTCAGTTGCCATTTGCACTAAAACAGAGCTAATTAACGCGATACCTTGCCCGGCTAGAGCTGCTTGAATTATATGATGTTCTTGATCAAAATATAAAACTTGGGGAGCGCTGGGTATAAGTTCATGTTGTTGCTGCCACGTATCACTGGTAATCGCGGGTAAGTTTTTATTTTTCCAGCGTGTTTCAATTAATGTAGATGAATTCAAGTCAGGGTGATTATCTAAGTATGCTTGCGTGGCGTATAAAGAAAAATCTTCGGTCACAAGTTTGATGGCATCTTTGTTGTTACCATCACTGCCATAGCGAATAGCAAGGTCTATCCGGCGATCTGTATTCAAATCTTTAGTCTCTTCTCCTGTTTGTATCTCGACTTGAATATCAGGGTGTTTCATTTGAAATTTAGTTAAATTTGGCACTAACCACATTGATGCAAACGAAGTTGTAGTCGTCACTGTTAATATGGACTGATTATGTGACACTTCATTAAAAGTCGTCGATAATTGTTGTAACGATTGATGCGCTGTATGAAATAGTTTTATGCCTTCAGGAGTTAGGGCTACGGAGCGAGTTTTTCGTTCAAATAATAAGGTGCCCAGTTTATTTTCTAGCTTGGCTATTTGATGGGAAATCGCCGTTGATGTGACGTGTAACTCTTCCCCAGCGGCTTTAAAGCTGCCTAATCTAGCAGCCGCCTCAAACACTCTGATATTATTTAATTGCGTTAGATGAGAAAACATGAAAACCCTATAGATGAATTTAAGTTATCTATGGATGATACATGATCATTTGTCAAACACCGCGCATTCTCTAATAATTATTGGCATCAGTTAATTTATATATTTGAGAAAAATAATGGCAGTAATACTTCATATCGACTCTAGTGCACGTAGTAACCGTTCTATCACAAGAGAGCTTGGCACTGAATTTAAACGACAATGGCAAGCAATAAACCCTGATGATCAATTTATCTATCGTGATGTAGGCACAACGCCTCCAGATTTTATTTCTGAGCCGTGGGTTGCGGCAGCGTTTACTCCAGAGAACGATAGAACAGATGAACAAAAATCTCTTTTGTCTTTGTCCGACCAAATGATAGAGGAGCTATCACTAGCAGACATCATTGTCATTTCTAGCCCTATGTATAACTATGGCATGCCTGCAACGTTGAAAGCTTGGATAGATCAAGTGATTAGGGTAAACAAAACATTTACCTTTGATTTAGAGCGTGGAGATTTCCCCTTAGAGCCAATATTCTCGGATAAAACACTTTTATTATTAACATCTAGTGGGGAGTTTGGTTTCGGTATAAATGAAATTCGAGCGGGTATGGATCATTTAACGCCGCACCTTAAAACCGTAAGTAAATACTTTGGTGTAAACGAAGAGCATGAGATAAGAGTCGAGTATCAAGAATTTGGTGACCATAGACATGCAACATCAAAAGAGAACGCTTATTTAGCGATTCCTGAATTTATTAACGGGGTATCTAGCAAATATAATAAATAAGAACAGAATGTATTCCACAGGAAGCACCTATATGAAGGTGCTTCTGTGAGGTGCATTTAATAGTTCTGCTCGTTATCCAACTGATTCCAACTTTTCTAACATTACATAGAGTTGTTGCTGTTTAACATTCGATAGTGCTAGCAGAGGTTTTCTAGGTTCCCCAAAATATTCACCTTGAATAGATAAACCTGACTTTACTGCTGCTGCTAAGCCAGATTTAACAATGAATTCAAGAAACTCATACTGGCGATAAAATAATTCTTTCGCTTTTGTTTGGTCGCCAGCCTGCACAGCATCAAATAATAATCTCGGTTGTTCGCCTATTAGGCAAGGCGCTGTGGTGCACCATCCACTTGCGCCCGCATTAAGTGCTTCTAATACCATATGATTACAACCATTGAAAAAGGGAACATTGCCATTAGATAGGGCGTAGATTTTATGCATACGCTCAATGTCACCAGTACTCTCTTTTATCATGCATATATGATCAATTTCGCTCACCATTTTCAGCATAAATTGAGGTGACATGTCCACACCACATGTCGCTGGATTGTTATAAATCATTATGGGTAACGGTGAAGTATCTGAAATAGTTTTGTAGTGTAAAAACAACTCTTCTTCACTAAGTTTGTAATATGAAAAAGGTGACACCATAACCATATCAGCACCGATATTAGACGCATATTGAGCACGCTCTACAGCCGTTGTAGTTGTTAATTCAGCGATACCAATAATAACGGGAACTCTTCCTGCTACGTAATCAACAGTGTATTTAGCCACTTGTTCCCATTCGTATTTGTTTAAATAGGCTGCCTCACCCGCACTGCCAAGCGCAGCTATCACATCTACTTTAGACTCAAGTAGACGATCAATGATTTTTGCAAGCTTAGTTAAATCTACCTGTTCGTTATTCTCCATGAATGGAGTAATTGGATAACCTATAATTCCTGAAATATTCATTACTTTTCCTTATATGCAATCGGTGTGTTTTTTGAGTGCTTGTCTTGCATAATATGCAAAGTTGACTTTATTGCGTTTGTCGGTTGAAACCCAATCATGAGCTTCTTGTGCTAGGTCGTGTGGAATCGGCTGTATTTGGCCTGCTGACATTGCAATAAGCTGCAATTTGGCTGCGCGTTCAATCAATATTGCTAAGTTACATGCTTCTTCAACGGTTTTTCCTGTGACTAGTTGCCCATGATGAGCAAGAAAGACAGCTCTGTTATTACCTAGCGCGTTAGAGATTAAAATGCCTTCTTCATTGCCAACGGGTACACCTGGCCAGTGATTTACAAATGAACAATCATTATATAAAGCACATGTGTCCATCTGAGATATAACGAGAGGAACATTTAGCATTGATAAGGCTGCAATGTAGGTTGGGTGAGTATGGACAATACAATTCACCTCGGGATGTTCTTTATATATCCAAGTATGAAAACGATTAGCTGGATTCGCCATTCCTTCGTTATTTAGTGGTTCTAAGTCATGATCTACTTCCATTAAGTTTTCTGCTGTAATTTCGTCAAAACCTAGACCGAACCGTTGTGTTAGAAACGTATTAGGTTTGTCTGAACGACAAGTTATTTGTCCAGCAACACCTGCATCATGACCTTTGTCGAATAAAATCCGACATGTTATTGCTAATTTTTGACGATTAGATAATTCTAAATCTTTAAAGTTATTTTGCATGTTAGCCTGCGCGTTTTTCATCAGTTGTGTTTTGTTAGCCGACGCTGTCTTCATTTATAGTCTCCAAATATAATTGCATTGTCTGAATCACTGGGGCACGATATCAATCTGCTGGGTTGCTTATAAGGTCCAGTTTCGTTAGATATAATGGTCCAGGTGTGAGGGTGGTAAATGTTGAAAGCTTGGCAAACAAAGGTTTGGCTGGAGAATAGTCCTGGTCAGTCGTTTCATGCGAGATTAATGAACAAACTGATTGTCGATATAAAAGAAGGTCGTTTTGCTCCCGGAAGTATGCTTCCTGGATCTCGCACGTTAGCAAAGCAGCTGAATGTAAATAGAAAAACTGTACAACAAGTCTATGAAGAGCTGGAGTCACAAGGATGGCTTTTAACAAAACCCAGGCACGGTACTTTTATTTCTAATATTCTTCCGGAGAAAAACCTTTCAAAAAAAAATAAAACTATAGTAAATAGTGCCTACATAACTAAGCCTGCTTCAACGCTAACTGAATCCCTTTATCGTGATGCGCTAAACATTAATGATACGACTCTTTGTTCCAATGATGGTGTGCCAGATTCACGATTGATTCCATATGAGTTGCTGGCAAAAGCTTATCGACGGGCATGTATCAACTTAAGTCGCTATTCAAAACTCGGATACGGTGATCCTCGAGGAACTATTGAATTACGAAGTTCTATTCAAAAAATGCTTTCTTGCGATAGGTTTATGAATTTCGAGTCAACTCAAATTTGCGTTGTTAGAGGGAGCCAAATGGGAATCTATTTGGCTTCAAGAGTATTAGATTCAACCAAAGGAGTTATAATCGTTGAAGAGACATGTTATACCCCTGCTAGAGCGGCCTTTGAATCAAATGGATTTAAAGTTTTAAAATGCAAGTTAGATCAGAAGGGCTTAAATATTGTTGATTTAGAAAAACTACTAGAGAAACATGAGATAGCTGGCGTTTACTTGACACCTCATCATCAATATCCAACAACAGTCTGTCTGCCAATGACAAGAAGGTTAACGCTATTGGAACTATCAAAACAACATCAGTTTGTTGTTATAGAAGACGATTATGATCATGAGTTTCACTATGAAGGAAGTCCAATACCTCCGTTGGCTAGTTTGCCAAATTCTGAAAATGTTATTCACATCGGATCTATGTCAAAAGTTTTTGCACCGGGCCTGAGGTTAGGCTATATCGTCGCAAATGAAAGTTTTATCGAAAGAGCTGCACAAGAAATTGTATTGATTGATAGACAAGGCAATACAATTTCAGAATATGTTCTCTCAGATTTAATGGAATCGGGAGAAGTTAAAAGGCATATCCGTAAAACAAGAAAGGAATATAGAAAAAGAAGAGATTTTGCCGTTAACGAATTAAATAGAGTTTATGAAAGTAAGGTTAAATTTAATATTCCTACCGGCGGAATGGCCATTTGGATTGATATAACAAAACTCGTTGATGTTAGAAAAATTGAAAGTTTTGAAAATGAAGATTCAACAATTTACTTTAATAATGAGACCAAGCAGGCGCACATTCGGTTTGGTTTTGGCGCGCTTACTAATATAGAAATTTCTGAATCAATAAACAGCCTATCTCAAGTGTTTAATCATCGTGGTTAAAGAACAATTTGGGAGCTATTTTTGAGCTCCCAAATTTATTCATAACAGCATGAGTTATCTCATGGTACAAAACTCTTCACCGGAAGTTGGGTGAATAGCTACTGTACGATCGAAATCAGCTTTGGTGGCGCCCATTTTGATGGCAACAGCAAATCCTTGAATAATCTCGTCACAGTTGAAACCAATGCAATGCAGGCCAACCACTTTTTCATTGTCACCGGCACACACTAATTTCATGCGTGTTGGTTGACGATGTTTAGTCACAGCGCTGTACATCGCCGTGAATTGTGAGTCATAGGTTTTAACGTTGTCTTGTCCAAATTGCTCAACAGCATCGTTTTCACTAAGCCCAATGGTACCGATTGGCGGATGACTAAATACAACGGTTGCTATGTCGGTATAGTCTAAATGAGCATCGGCTTTGTTGTTAAATAAGCGTTCAGCCAAATGACGACCAGCTGCCACAGCTACTGGAGTTAATTCAACTTTCCCACACACATCGCCAAGGGCATAAATACCATCGACGTTAGTATTTTCATATTTGTCCGATGGAATGTAACCACGTTCGTCAGTGGCAACGCCAGCCGCTTCAAGGTTTAAATTCTCTGTAACTGGACGACGTCCAATAGCCCATACCAAACAATCAACATCAATGCTTTCACCACTTTCAAGGTTAAGCGTTAATGAACCGTCGTCATTTTTGATGACCGATTTTGGTGTGCTTTGGGTGTGAAGTGTTGGGCCTTCTGAAGCCATAATTTCAACGAGGGTATCACTGAGCATGTCATCAAAAGCGCGAAGCGGCTTGTCACGACGAACTAATAAATGAGTTTCGCTACCTAAAGCATGCATAACACCAGCTAATTCAACGGCGATATAACCTGCGCCAACGACAGCAACACGTTTTGGTTGTTCTTGCAGGGCAAAGAAACCGTTTGAGTCGATGCCATATTCAGCCCCTTCAATATCTGGCATGACTGGTGTGCCGCCAACCGCAATAGTGATGTGCTTAGCACGATATTGCTTACCATCAACTTCCACCGTATTCTTATCAACAAAGCGAGCATAACCATTAATGACAGTGACGTTATTTTTACCTAAAACGCGATCGTAAGAGTCGTGTATGCGGCCAATGTAGGCTTGGCGTTCTTTAACGAGTTGTGACCAGTTAAAGCCACTACGTTTAAATTCAAAACCGTAATCAGGGGCATAGGTTAAGGCTTCAGCAATATGCCCGGCGTACCACATAACTTTCTTCGGTACACAGCCAACGTTGACACAGGTGCCGCCCATTGCTTTTGCTTCTATGATGGCGCATTTTTTGCCGTGCATTGATGCGCGATTTGCGCTGGCTATGCCGCCACTACCGCCGCCTATAGAGATATAGTCAAATTCTTCAATCATGGGGTTTCCTAGTCGTTAATGTGCAGGGAATCAAAAATATGGACTCAGTATAACGCCATTTAAACGGAATACGAGCATGAGTTATCGATAGCATTGATAGACCTTGCCGATATTAAAAAACTTTCAGTTTTTTAATAACAAATAATGGTTGAAATGCGGCTCAAACAGCCCCATCTTAATTAGTAATGACTAATTTTAGGAATTCCACCATGAGCAATGCTTCTCAAGAACTACACGACAATCCATTATTTATGATGACCGGATTACCTCCGTTTAGCAAAATTACACCTGCACATGTAGAGCCAGCGGTAAAAGCGGCAATTGAGTTATGTCGAGAAAGTATTGAGCAAGTCTTAGCCCTAGAAGAAGCCTATACATGGGACAATTTAGTTGTTCCATTAGAAGAGTCTGATGATAAATTAGGCCGTATATTTTCACCGGTTGGGCACCTCAATGGCGTTTTAAATAGTGAAGAGCTGCGCCAAGCGTATGAAGCGTGTTTACCCGCGCTCAGCGAATATAGCACTTGGGTTGGTCAAAATTCTGAGCTTTATAAAGCGTATCAATCGGTCGCTGACAGTGATCAATTTAAACAACTGACTAGCATTCAACAAAAAGTAATCAATGATGCATTACGTGACTTTAAGTTATCAGGTATTGCATTAGCTCCTGAGCAGCAGCAACGTTATGGTGAAATTAGTAAACGCTTATCTGAGTTAGGGTCTAATTTCAGTAACAATGTGCTTGATGCCACTGCTGGTTGGTCAAAGTTAATGACCAGTGAAGAACAGTTATCTGGTCTACCGCAAAGCGCTATCGATGCCGCGAAAGCGATGGCTGACGAGAAGGATCTTGATGGTTATTTGTTTACATTAGACATTCCAAGTTATTTACCTGTTTTAACGTATGCCGATAACGCATCATTTCGTGAAGAAATGTATACGGCATTTTGTACCCGCGCTTCAGATCAAGGGCCTACGGCTGGCCAGTGGGATAACAGCGATATTATTAGCGAGACTTTGGCCCTGCGTCATGAAATAGCGCAGTTACTAGGGTTTGATAGCTTTTCTGACAAATCTTTGGCTACTAAAATGGCTGAGAAACCACAGCAAGTAGTCGATTTCTTAGAAGACTTAGCCGCAAAATCAAAGCCCCAAGCCAAGCGTGATCTCGATGAGCTATTGGCCTTTGCAAAAGAGCATCACAACGCGACCGATTTGCAAGTTTGGGATATGAGCTATTACGGCGAAAAGCTTAAGCAACATACTTATGCCATCAGCGATGAAGAGCTAAAGCCATATTTTCCTGAAGATAAAGCCGTGGCTGGTTTATTTGAAGTGGTATCACGCTTATATGGTTTAACGATTACCCAGCAAACAGATGTTGATGTGTGGCACGAAGATGTGAAATATTTCAACATTAGTGATCGCAATGGTGAGCACCGTGGTGGTTTCTATTTAGATTTATATGCCCGCGCTAATAAGCGTGGTGGTGCGTGGATGGATGATTGTTTAGCGCGTCGTGTTACGCAAGCTGGTGATTTACAAGATCCTGTAGCTTACTTAACCTGTAACTTTAATAAACCTGTCGGTGACAAACCCGCCTTATTTACCCATGATGAATTAGTGACTCTGTTTCATGAATTTGGTCATGGGCTACACCATATGTTAACTAAAATTGATATCTCAGCCGTTTCTGGCATTAGCGGCGTGCCGTGGGATGCGGTTGAGCTACCGAGTCAGTTTTTAGAAAACTGGTGTTGGCAAGAAGAGGCTCTAGCCTTTATCTCTGGTCATTATGAAACGGGTGAACCCTTGCCCAAAGCCATGCTTGATAAGTTATTAGCTGCGCGTAATTACCACAGTGCGATGCAAATGATTCGTCAGTTAGAGTTTTCTTTATTTGATTTCAAACTTCACCTTACGTTTGATCCCGCTAAGGGCGCGCAAGTTGGTGCTGTGCTTAATGAAGTCCGTGAACAATATTCGGTAATCATACCTCCAAGTTTTAATCGTTTCCAAAATGGATTTTCACATATCTTTGCTGGTGGTTATGCGGCTGGTTATTACAGTTATAAGTGGGCTGAAGTTTTATCTGCAGATGCTTTTTCTCGTTTTGAGCAAGAAGGTATTTTCAATCGCGAAACCGGCCTTTCATTCCTTGAAAGTGTGCTAGAGCAAGGTGGATCACAAGAGCCGATGCAATTATTTAAAAACTTTATGGGACGTGAGCCTCAAGTTGACGCGTTGTTACGCCACAGTGGAATAGAAGCTGCGTAAATGAGTACTCAAATATTAGAGCAAACCGGTGACGCGAAAGTCGAACAATTTGAAGCGATTATTTCTCGCGCTGCCGAGCGAAAAGGCGGCGAAGAGGCTTTGGCAAGTTTGGTTTATCAACCGGCGCCAAATAGTGATTTGGTGGATTTGACCTCAGATCGCATATTGGCTCAAATGACCAAGTCAGTCTTTCAGTCAGGGTTTGTGTGGCGTGTTGTTGAAGCAAAGTGGCCTTCATTTGAAGAGCATTTCTTTAATTTTGATGTCGAAAAAATCTTGATGATGCCAGATGAAATGGTGGAACGAAAAGCCACGGATCCTAAAATTATTCGCAACCTTAAAAAGGTGTGCACCATCCGTGATAATGCCCAGCTCATTAATGATCTTGAGCGAGAACACGGGCCTATTGGTGAGTTTCTTGCTAATTGGCCTGTTGATGACATTATTGGACTGTGTGATTTATTCAAACGTCGCGGTAGTCGATTAGGCGGTTTCACGGGGTATAATATTTTGCGCGCTTTAGGCAAAGATACTTTTCGTTTGTCTTCTGACGTTGAGGCGTACATGAGAAGTCGCGGTGTTATTACGGGGGGCTTGCAATCAAAAACGAGCCTTAAAGCGGTGCAAAAACAATTTAATGAATGGCACAAACAATGTGGCTTATCATTGACCGAAATGAGTATGATTTTAGCCTATAGCGTGGGTGATAACCGTGTTGGATTTAGTCAATAATGGCTGTATTTAATGTAGCCATTGTTGCCGACAGTGACGATTTAGTACCACAGGCTAAATTATTAGCCCAGCGCTGGAACTTAGCGACGCAAACAGATGATAGTCATCAATTTCAACTCCAGTTAACAAACGAACGCCTGCAGCTTATCAAACTTGATGAACCTAAGTTAGGCGCTGTTTTTGTTGATTTTATTGATGGGGCCGTCGCTCACCGACGCAAATTTGGGGGAGGGCGTGGTCAGTTGATTGCTAAAGCGGTTGGGTTAAAATCTGGTGCTAATCCCACGGTACTTGATGCAACAGCTGGATTAGGCCGTGATGCCTTTGTGCTCGCGAGTTTAGGTTGCACCGTCACCATGTTTGAGCGTTCACCTGTAGTTGCGGCATTGTTAGATGACGGGCTAACACGAGGTTATCAAGACGCAGAAATTGGCGAATGGTTATCACAAAGACTCACCTTGCAACATCATAACTCATTGGAAGGTTTGTCTTCGCTGACCAACAGTCATGACGTGGTGTATCTTGATCCTATGTTTCCACATCGTAAAAAATCAGCAGCAGTCAAAAAAGAAATGCGAGTATTTCAAAGTTTAGTCGGCAGCGACCCCGATGCTGATGACCTTTTACCTTTAGCCCTAAACGCTGCTATTAAGCGCGTTGTCGTTAAACGTCCGAGCTATGCTGAGCATTTAAATAATATAAAACCCAGCATGCATTTGGATTCTAAAGCCAATCGATTTGATGTCTATGTACAAGCGGCGATGATTTAAGTTAAAGTAGTAATGCACACCATATAAATACAAGGATGTATCATGGAAATTAAGTGTAATACGTGGGCCAATATTCTATTTTTTCTCTTCTGTTATGTCTGCTTTGAGCTCGTTAGCCAGGCTATATTTATTCTAATTGCTGATATCTCGCTGGAAGGTGCCTTGGTGCTTACTGAGTGTGAGTTTTTTGCTATCGCTATTATTTCTGCCATGGTTTCATTTGCAGTCGTTATGATGTTTGTAAAAATTAGTGACACTATGCCTATGAAAAACATTGGTTTGTCTATCAAAGGACATGGTGGTGAATTTACCTATGGCATTGTCATTGGTGGTTTTATTATGGCGTGCGGCTTCGGAATATTGGCATTACTGGGTGAAGTAACCATTAAAAATGTTAACCTCAGTAATACCGAATTACTTTTCTCTCTATTTGGTTTTTTTGCGGTGGCTTTTGGCGAAGAGGTCGTTTTTAGAGGTTATATTCTCAGTAAATTTCTCACATGTTATTCCGCAACATCCTCCCTCGTATTGTCATCGGTCATCTTTGCTATTTTTCATTTAGGCAACGACAACATATCGGTCATGGCTTTTGTTGACCTCGTTTTGGCAGGTATTATGTTGGGGGCATTTTTCTTATATACAAAAAATATATGGATGGCCGTAGGGTTACACTTTGGCTGGAATTTCTTCCAAACTCACTTAGGATTTAACGTAAGCGGCCTTGATTCATATTCATTAATTGAAACAACCATTGTTGATCGCAATATACTAAATGGTGGGGATTTTGGGTTTGAAGGCTCCATTTTATCAACCTTAGCTCAGGTCATTACCCTAAGTTTACTGTTCTACTTTTATAAACAGAAAAAACAAATCCCAGTTTGATAGTTATCTTTTATCTGTGACTTCTATGATGAGATCTTTTAGTTTTATCAGACGCTGGTTATCCTGTAATTCTTCTGTCCATTCCCACATCGTACTGCTGAAATTTTTGTATTCTATCGAGAGGTTGGCTCTACAATAGTGATGTTCTGGTGGAGGCTGGGTCTGATGCTGCCATGCTTGTTCTGCAATGATCATATCTATTAACTGATATAAATGGAATTGAGAAACCTTGTTCTTAATTAATGGCGGTAGCGAACTTGATGATTGATAGGTGACTGCTCCATCACCATTAATTGATATTTGTTCTCCTCCCCAAATGAGGCAGTCGTTTAATGTTAGTTTTAAGGGGGTAATATCAAGTTCTAACTGTTGAATCTGTTTCAAAGCTGACACTATGTGTATTTTCGGTTGCTCATTACCTTTATATACGTCTACATATTGAGTTGATAATTGCTCTTCCTTAAAAGGAAATTGTTGAGCGGTTGAAATGACGAGATATAAAATACTAAGGGTTAATCCTATGTAGATTATTGATTTCATAAAGTGAAGTTACCGCAATTTAAATGAATATTATCTACTATAGATACTTTGCTTTTCAATTGCTTGTGTTTAATTTTAAATTCTTATTTCGCATCTTCAAGTGGTAAACGTGGCAACGATACGTGTTATTTGAGTTGAAAGTTGGTTGACCATCAATTGACTCGTATTGGATGAATGTTCGCTGCTGTTTTTAAGATTATCCATCAGTTGGTTAAACTCTAAAATGTTATGACGTTGATTGCTGGCGTTTGTGACTCCATCCTGAGCGGCAGATAGTGATGATTTCGTTTGCTCACTGACTTGCCAAGTTGTATTGAGCAACGCATTTGAGTCTCTTGATTGTTGCGTTGTTGCTTCACTCATCTTGGTTATATCACTGGCAAGGTCGTTGGATGATATCTTGAGCTGTTTGAAGATGGTGAGGATATCTTCTAGTGATTGTTGTGTTTTCACTGATAGCTGACGTACTTCGTCGGCAACGACGGCAAACCCCCTTCCATGTTCTCCTGCTCGTGCGGCTTCGATAGCTGCGTTGAGCGCAAGTAAGTTTGTTTGATCGGATATGGTGCTAATGACATCGACTATGGTGGTCGCACTATTGACCGATGATAATAAATGACTAATAGATTCTTTACTATTTCCTATCGCAATATTGGCAGATTCTGTTGAGTTTATTAGTTGCTGTACCCGCTGCTGACTCTCGTCCATGGCTTGCGCCGTTGAAGAGGCTGATTGTTGAATGTGTACAGAGTTGGTGTCTACTTCATCGGCGAGCTCTTTAACTTGAGACATAAGGGTTTGTGCATGTTCTACATCATTAACACCGCTGCTTATATGAGAGCTAACTTGTTCAAACTCACCTAATAATTGTGTTAATTCATGTTGGACAGTATTTAATTGTGCTTCTTTATGTTGCTGCTCTTGAGCGCTGCGCTCCAATAATATATTGAATTTATTGGCTATGTCTCCAACTTCAGAGCCGTTGTTGGCAAGTGATAAAGGTTGAGCTTGATTGCTGTCTATTAATTGACTAAATCCAATATTTAGACGCTGTAGCGGAGAGATAATGTGTTTATGTTGGAACCACCACGCTAACACACCAAATAATAAGAGCGTTGTTGTTATGGCAGCCTGAACCAACTTAACCCGATTTTTGACACTAGTTTGCTGTGCTGATATTTGTAAGCCAAGCGTAATTAACTGTTGGTCAATCTTATTAAGTGTCTGATTTAATTCTGTGATTATCAATTTTTGAATGCTGATATTCGTTTCCGTCTTTTTTATTTCACGAGGATAGCGTGATAATAAATTACTGAGCTCATTGATTTGCTCTTCGATGATGTTTTCTTCTTCGTCATCGTCGAGTGCTGATAACGGATCATCACTATCCACGTCATCCGATTGATTCAATGTCACGCCATAGACTTCAATTCCCTGTAATTGACTCAGCAAAGCCACTTGTTGTTTATTTATCTGCTGGATATAAACAAGTATCTTAGGGTCTTTTTTATCGAAATATTTCTGTCGCTGTAAGGAAAGATTGTAGCTGAGCGTAATTAACTGGGATAGTGTGTGGGTATGCTTCTTCAGCTGTTCTGAGTGAGAAATATCATTATCGAGCAGGTAGTTTTCTAGGCTGGTACTGATGGCGAAAATCTCTTTTTCTGCATGCATTAACAATTGCTGCTCATTGCCGCTCATTTTTCCTGCGGCGCGGTACTTATGACCAATGTCTTTCTTTAGCTGGGTAATTGCGAGGGACAAACTGGTCGATGAAGAGGATAAATCGTTTAATAACAGATCAATGTTTTGCAATTTTTTTTCAGCTAGAGTTAATTTGGTTGCATCACCGTTGTTTAAGTAATTCGCTATTATTCTTTGTATATCGATACTAAATTGTTGCTTAATGCTTAGAAATGTTTGTTGGCGAACATCGTGATGATGTAAAGTGTTAGCACTCCACCATAATGTGCCAGCTAGGGTCAAAGCAATCACAAATAATAAGGTGGTTGAGAGTTTAGAAAGTGTTGCTATTTTCATGATGATAAAGCCATTTACTAGTCATTTATCGCACTATTAAATGTCATTTAAGTGACAAAAAGATTTCAGTAATATGACGTTTTTGTGACGGCAAGGTGGGCATGAAGTGAAGTGGTCGTAATCTGAGTTTTAGTGGTTTTTGTCAACATCGGGAAATAACCACCGATGTTGAATTTGTGATTCTGCTAGCTCAGTATTGTAGAGTTTTTCGGCTTCCCATGATTTCTCTTTTTAAATGAGGGACTGTCCTCTTCGAGTTTAAAGAATTCCACTGTGTCTCCCAACCCTGTAGCTTTGTCTTGGAGTGATTGAGAGGCATTGTTGCCTACCTCTGCCATGGTGGCATTTTCTTGAGTTAGTTTATCCATGTTTAAAATGGCGATGCGCATTTCATCAAGTCCAGTAGTTTGTTCATTACTAGCTTTGGATATTTGATTAATTACGCTAGTTACATCATCAATCGAATCATAGATACTTTGGAGTGAAACCGCTGTTGAGTTCACTAGATTAACACCGTCATTGACTTGTTGAGAGCTGTCTTCAATGAGACATTTTATATCTTTTGCTGATTGTGCAGAACGCTGTGCCAGGTTTCTTACTTCTTGAGCTACAACGGCGAAACCACGTCCAGCCTCGCCTGCACGTGCTGCTTCTACATTGGCATTCAAGGCCAATAAGTTAGTTTGAAAAGCAATCTCATCAATAACAGTAATTATTTCTGTCACTTTTTGGGATGATTCCTTAATTTTGATCATTGCTTCGCCTGCTTCATTAACGACATCTTTACCTTGGGATGCAATATTGCGAGTCTCAAGTGAAGCGCTGCTGACATCTTTGGCTTGTTGCGCATTAGTTCTTACAGTACTAGACAGTTCCTCCATTGCAGCAGATGTCTGTTCTAATGTGGCAGCTTGTGAACTGGCTCGCTCGGCAAGCCCTTTTGAATTAACTGCCATTTCATTTGAACTAGTATTAACTTCTTCTGATACAGACTTGATAATACCGACCACTTGAGCAAGCTTTTCTGATGTTACGTTATAGTCATCTTTTAATTGTAAAAAAATTCCTTCGTACTCAGTCGTTATACGACTGGTGAGATCCCCCTTGGATAAGGCTTGAAGATTATTAGCAAGATCGTCTGCCACATTTTGTACGACATGGGTTAGAGTATTAATTCCAACGCTCACATCATGGAAAAATCCAGTTTTTCCCTTAAGATCGATGCGTTGACTAAAATCTCCTCTGGTTGCTGTTTGCACAACGTTAGCCACTTCTTGTTCAATTGATACTTCGGCGGTACGATCTTCCCACTCAACGACAATACCCAAGCGCTCACCGTCAGCTGTTATCCATGGTGACGCTGTAATTGCAAAAGTAAGCGTCCCAATGACTATCTCAGTTTGAAACTCTGTGCCATTAGATTTTAAATGATGTTGTAGAGAAGATAGTGATTGATGAAAATCGCCAACTGACATTCCAATGATAGAGTCCACACTAAAACGTGATAGTTTGTGCTGCAATTCAGATTGGCGTTGATTCATCAGCTTATAAAGTTGGTCATTGGCATACACTACTGATGAGTTTGTGTCTGCAAGCATTACGTTAGCCTGACAGACGCGCAGCGCACTAGCTAAGTCGGCTAATTTTTTTGTTGCTTTGTCTGATTTTACTTTTTCAACTGCTGCATCTTTAAAGACTACAACGGCCTTAGCCATATCGCCAATTTCATCCTTTCGTTTTTGACCTGGAATATGAACTTGAAGGTTACCTTGTGCTAAGCTTTGCATGATAGATGTCATATGAACTAATGGACTTGCCACGCCCTTTGCAACAATCCAAGCAATGGTCATACCAATAATAAATGCGCTGATAACTAACACTACAACAAGGATCAAGGTAGTACTAACTGCACTTTCATTACTTAGTCTTCGTTGCTTCATCAACGATGACTCTTCCGCTTTAAAGTCTGAAATTAATGAACGAAATTGGTCAAAATACACCTTTCCTTTAGCCTGCCCTACCAGCTGTGCCATATCTTGCATAGTTTTCGAATTACCTATTTCTCTTCGCATAATGATAGTAGGCTCAGTGATGTTGATTATCCATTCTTGAATGTTTTCCTCAATTTGGTTGAGTAAAAGCACCTGTTTAGGATTGTCGTTGACTGTTTGTTTTAATTCGTTAGTTAACTTAAAGAATGTCGTTTTACCAGCCGTATAGGGAGCTAAAAAGTCTTCTTTTCCTGAGAGCAGATAACCACGCATACCTGTTTCCATGTCAACTGCAGCAGCCAGAATATTATTGGCGGTGATAATGACATCATAAGTATGAGTAACCCACTTGATAGAGCTTATGGCATTATTGGATGTGACTTTGCGGGACCTAGCTGTTAACAAGGTTTGCTCTCTAGTGACGAACTCACTAATTTGACCGCGAAACTTGTCAAAATATACTTTTCCTTTAGCCTCACCGACGAGTCGACTTATATCATTCATCGTATTAGCGTTACCAATTTCAGTGCGCAGTGCTATTGTTGGTTCAGTAACTTTTGCTTGCCACGTTTTTAGTACAGTTTCTATTTCTGCTAATCGTTTAACTTGTTTTGGGTTATCGCTTACGGTGTGCTTTAGTTCTTCAATTTTTTGGTAGGTAGATACTTTGCCACTATTATAAGGTGCTAAAAAATCTGTTTTCCCGGCAAGTAAATATCCTCGCATTCCGGTTTCCATATCAACCGCGGAGCCGATAATACCTTCAGCCTCAGAAAGAACAATGTGGGTATGGTTGACTTGTTTGTTGGTGGCTACTATCGAATTGATATTAATGTAGCTCACGCTACCTAAAAGTAAGATAAATGCGAGTAAAATACCTGAACCGGTTAATATTTTAGTTTTGGTTTTTAGATCTTGTAAGCGTTCCATGTCATTGTCCTTTTATAATCGCCGTCATTACAGCGATAATTTCTGGTATACAACTTTGTGATTAGAAATCTAGCTCTTTAATTTATGGTATAGATCAAATTTAAAGTGATCAATGGTGGTTTTAAATTAAGCAACGTAAATACTTGAAATGTATTATCAATCTTTATGAAATAGTTTGAAGGCAGCCCATCTTAAATAGGTGGTATTAGTAATGATTTTTTATGATTAATCTTTAAAATTAATGTGCATAATAGTATGAGCAATGAATTTTACACACCATGAACTTATGTAAAACAGAGAGGAAAGAACATGTTTGAACTGGATAAACGGTTGTCGCAAGACACTGCCACAGTGGGACACTTTAAATTATCACAGTTATTGCTGAGTAAGGATAGTCGATATCCTTGGTGCATATTAGTGCCTCAGGTAAATGGCATAACCGAAAGTTATCAATTAACACAACAACAGCAAATTGAGCTCTGCCAAGAGTCGGCGCTAGTAGCTAGTCAGTTAATGACAATGTTTAATGGTGATAGCATGAACGTTGCAGCCTTAGGTAATGTTGTATCGCAATTGCATGTGCATCATGTGGTTCGTTTTGAGCATGATGCCTGCTGGCCAGGGCCTATTTGGGGGCAAGGAGAATCACAACCCTACGAGAGCTGTGATTTTGAATCATTAGCGCTAAAAGTCGCTCAACGCTTTGAAGGCAAGTTAGGTTTTAAAGCGGCGTATTAATCCAATTGCTATTAGTGGTGGTGATGCTTGTGGCTAAACAGTTCTAACTTAGGAAGTAATTCAGCGACAAATGAGCGGGCACCACGACGTAGTAAAGACCACGAAATAAGCATGACAATAAGACTTAAACACATAATTTCAAATACGCTAGTGCCTGCTTCATGATTTAAACGAACCCACTGCGGGATAGAAAAAGTCATCGTACTATCAATCATGTAGGCACAGCCAATCACAACACTCGGTAATAATAAGCTAAAGCCAATAGCGATGGCTTTACCATGCTGCTTAGTAATAAATTTAAGTAACTCAAGGCTAATTGATGGGCCTATTAGCATGAGCACGAGTGCACTGCCGGGGCTCCAACCACTCACTAACATGGCTGCGGCCAGCGGCGTTATGCCTGTGGCACATAACCTAAACGGTAAGGCCATCGCGGCGACTAAAAATATGTCAAACCATTGTGCTTGGTGCTCACCAAAGGTTAATAAAGTGGCTAACACAAGTCCAACCATCAGCCACGGAGCTGTATGGTCGAGCAGGTGTTCATAGCCATGACGCAAGGCATGTTGCAGTCGATTCGCTATCTCGTTCTGTTTTTCGGGTTGAGCTGCTTGGTGCGCCGGAATAAAGCGCGCTAACATTAAGGCGACGAATATAATGATAACCAATGCACATAGCAGTCTAACGACTGTTATGTCGGTTCCTAAAAGAGGCAGGGAAATAAGCAGAGATTCGAAGCCCAAAATTGGGGCTGATACTAAAAAGGCCAATGCCATCGTTGCATTGGCACCTTGCTTTTGCAGCAACTTATAAGCTTTAGTCGCATCGGGAATACAAAACGGCAAGGGCAGGCCAATGAGAGCACCGCGTAATGTTTGGAATTTTGATGGTCGATCACTATCGAGTTTAATAGGGTAACTATCTGAGAAAAGCAGTTTAGTCATGCTAGATAAGAAGTAAGCGGCGAGTAAAAAAGGAGATAAGGTAAGCGCTAGCTCGACAAATAGATCCACCTGTTGATGTGCCTGCTCGTTTTCATGTTCGTGTCCAGTAAGCAGAATAACCACCAAACAAATAACGCCAACGAGGGAGCCGATACCATCATAATGGGTTTGGGTTTGTTGTGGGCTATGGTGATGTTCAGCATAAGGGCGATGAAAAACAACATGTAGTACAGAACCAGCAATGAAGCTTTCAATGAGTGCAATCGCACTAGGAGTTAGTTGTGGCAACCATTGTTCGCCCATCATAGAGCCAACGCCTGTGCCTGCGGCCATCAAACCTAATACTAATAAAGGAATCCCTTTGCCAAAATGAGGGCGTAGTAACCACCATACGGTTAAGCCAACGGGAAGACGATGGGCTATGACTGCAATAATTAATGTTAATTGGTCAAAGTCAGGGTCTTCAATTAGTGCTGCGCCGTCGGTTAGGCTGTGAGCAACTAAGCCAAATACACCAAGTATTAAGGTTGTTTTATGTGTTAAAGCCGCTGCTTTATGGAATAAATGTTCAGCTAGGCTGGGTCCAATTAACCCTAACAGCACAAACAGAATGCTCCATAGTCCTACGGTCTCTATCGATTCTGGCAAAATGTGAAATAATACTAAACCACCAATAACAACAAAAATAAAGCCGTCAAACAAATCCAGCATATTATTGTTTTTACTCGTGTAATTGAATAGCAGCGGGCCCATGAACAACGCTGCAATGCTTAATAGTAGGATCATTAGTGACTATGGTGAGAAAGGTAATGTAATACTATAACATAGCATTGTAATTGGCTCTAGCGTATCTCTGAGAGCTATGGCAAGTTTTTGATAATTTATAAACTAATTACACGTTGCTGCTGACTTGAATCGTATGACGCTTCGATAATATTGATCATGTCGATGGCGAGTTGATTGTCACAAGGCATTGGTATGTCATACTTGATAGCAGCCATTAAGTGGCGATAAAAAGCATCGTAGTCACCGGCTGGTGAAGGACATAAAATTTCTTCATCGCTGTGATTGGTGTATAGCGAACCCCAATCTTCAATTTTCTCTTGTGCAAAGCCAGCATCAGTAGGTGACACACCATTTTTTAGTCGTTGATGTTGGGGATCGATACCTTGTTTAATGAAACTGCCACTATCTCCATGGATAACAAAACGTGGCCCCGTATGTTTAACAAGCCAGCTGGTTCTTAGCTCTACATTTAAGGTTGGGTAATTAAGGCGTAAGTAAAAATTATCAGGTGCTTTGGCGTGTTCACGTAATGTTGTTATATCCGCGAAAACGCTCGTAGGAACACCAAATAATGTAAGCGCCTGTACAATTAAATTCGGTGCTAATTCCCATACTGCACCGCCGTATTGAGAGTTATTACGCCAATTGTCGACGACTTCAGGCTGATACCTATCAACACGTGCGGCGTAAGAATGAACACTACCTAGTTTATCATCGGCCAATAGTTTCTTAATGGCCAAAAAGTCGCAATCCCACAATCGGTTATGAAAACTGGTGATAAGCCGTTGTTTACGCTCTGCAAGGGTTAATAATTGACTGATTTGTTCATTTTGTAAGGCCATAGGTTTTTCAACCACTACATGCTTACCGCTTTCTAAGGCTTTTTGGGCTAATTCAAAATGGCTATTGTTAGGCGTTGCTATGACGATAAGCTCTATTGTTGGATCATTAATAACCTGCGTAAAAGAGCGTTGACTGCACCCTTGGGGGAGAATATGCGAGACATTGCTACTATGGGTAGATACAGCGACTAGTTGAAAGTGCTTGTTGGCATTTAATAGTGGAAAATGTAAATGTTGTCCGGAGCCACCAAAACCAATTAAGGCTGTTTTAATAGAATTAGATGTCGATGGGGAGTTCATTTAAATTATCCAAAGAGAGAGTCGGTAATCTACCCTAACTTATTTCATGCCCTTCAATTTTGATCCTTATCAATAGTCTAATAGAACTTATTATGGTGTCGCATATACAGTTTCTATCTTAGGGAAGCTATTGTGTCGTAAATCGTTGTGCTGTATTTTAGCTGCCATATAAAGAACTAATTTTTGATTTCAAAAGGAAATATTGATGGCATATGATTTTGGCTCCTCGGGTTTAGGGATAAACAATCCGTTTAAAAAAGAAGGTGTGATTCGTACTATTGGCGGCGTAGCTATTGCGTTGATTGGTTTGTTTAGTATTTTTAAAACCACCACTATTATTGAGCAAGATCTCACGCAAGCTTGGGTCTATGCTGTTGTGGGTTTGGCACTATTGGCTGAAGGGCTAGGGCGTGCTGGTCGCGGATTATATTTTCTATTTAAGTTTTTTGTTGGTCGCTCCGTACCTTCTTCATTGGCTTACAATGAAACGCCTAGTGAAATTGATAACGCCGAATTAGAAGATCAAGCTAAGATCTTGGCGTATAAAGATTCAGAATTAGAATCTATGTTAATGGGGCGAAAAAATACGACGTTCAAAGAGCCTAAAGGCTGGATGGGACGCTTAGTGCATTCTATTTTTCCTAAGCTGATCTTTTTGCCTTATCAATTTAGAAATATTTTACAAGAAATTGTCTCGGTATTAATGACTACCGTTGTTGCCTTTGGTGCCTTTGGTTTAACGTATTTTGTGTCATCGAGTGGCCTAGCTGGTCAAGCGGGACATATTATTATTCCGGCTTTCTCTTTCTTGTTATTGGTGTATTTAATTGGCGCATGGCGCAGTTCTGCTAATGCAGTGCGTATTGATCGTGTTAAAGCATTACACAGCGCCGGTGCAGCGGGCTTAGCTAAGATTATTGCCTTTTCTATTTTGTTTCCAGTGATTATTGGGTTTTCGTATCAGGCATTTAGCCAACAATTTGGCAATATGCAGTCAGCGCAGCGTTTATTTGAAAACGTAACTATCTTTTCTGCGTGGCCAAGCTTAGCGTTATTACTCATTCTAGGCCTTATAACCAGTGGTTTGGTATTGTACATGGTGATGGTTAGAACTAAAGCGGCGAAACCTGTCACTGAAGTGAGTGAGTTTAGAGAAAACCTGCAAGAGTCCGTTCATCCAAACGAAATTTTCATCAATATTGAAAATATTGTTTTGGCTAATCGTCGTTACAAAGAAATTCCTAATCGTACTTACCGTGCTTTTGATCCGAAATTAGATGAAGAGAGCCAAGGCAAAGGCGCTTTTTCCGGTCAATTACTGATAGAAACACAGCCTGAATTTAAACCTGTTGACGCTGATCCTGCATTTAAAGGGGCGCGCTTGCTTAGTACGGTGTTGGGACAAGTGATGTTAGTCATAGCGGCAGGTTTGTTTTACACCCTAAGTGAACAAGCAGGGGCCGCCATCGAGTTTGTTAAGCAATTGATAGCAAATCCACCGTCGATGCGCGGTAGTGAAAACACTGTGATTAATAATTTACAACCTGTGATTGAACAGGGTTCAATAATAGTTGTGAGTCTGCTTACGACTATTTTTATGTGGCAAATCGTTTCTGCAATTGGCCGTATGTTAGAGAACTTTGCGAATGTATTTTGGGCTGAATTACAGTTTGAATCTCTGTTGATGTATATGAAAACAGAAGGTACATTCTCTGAGTCAAAAATATCAACAGGCATGTCAATTCATGATTCAACGCGCAGTGAAAATGTAGTGGTTAAATCGTCGATTACACCTTGGGTTGTTAGTTCTCGCATTACGAGTAGTACCTTTGCGACTGCTGGCAGTCAAAACGTTGAAATGCCGCGCTATGTTATGTCGATGGCTAAAAATGATTTAGAACTCAATGGTATTGTTGACGAAATTCGTGGTTTCTTGAAAAACCGTGAGAACATTGCTGGTTTTACCAATGAAGTTGATTTAAAGCATGCTGAAAATATTTTGAAGGTAAATGAAGCATCGCGACATAATCCGGGTCAGCTGAGTCTTGAGCAACAAGAACAAGCTGCTGGATTTTTACGAAACGAAGCAGAAAATAAAACCGAAAAATCTGAGTAATTAATTTTGAGCTTGTTATTAATAATAGGCTTTATGTAAGGAATAGTAATGACACCACAAAATACTATGGAACGCATCGCGAGTTTAGATTTATTAAGAGGCATTGCCATTTTAGGCATCCTTTTTATGAATATCGTAGCCTTTGCCATGCCTGAACCTGCCTATCCCAATGTGAATTGGACTGGGGAAGCAACAGATACCAATAAATTGGCTTTTGCCTTTCAATACTTGTTTGCAAAAGAGCGATTTATCTCGCTATTCTGTGTGCTGTTTGGCGCAGGACTTGTTGTTTTTTGGGAGCGTGCTCAAGCGAAAAATTATGAACCATTTGCACTTATTAGTTCGCGATTAGGTTGGTTAGTGCTCTTTGGTGCTCTACATTTAACGTTTCTTTTTTATGGTGATATTTTACTAAATTATGCAGTTTGTGGTTTATTAATTTATAAATCAGTGGCACTTGATGAACGTAAATTAATGCGCCGCGGTATTATTTTCCTCAGTGTAGGCATGTTGATCATGGTGTTAGCTTCGGCCTCAACGTTCATTGAGGTGGATAATGATACAGGCGCTTCAATGATGGGTTATCCACATAACCAAGAAAGCGTTAATACCTTGATTGATTCAGCGACTGGAAGTTATGCCAATATGATTAAGTATAACCTTACCCATGGTGCTGCATTGTTTCTTGCCCTCCCGATACTATTTTGGATTGTTGGTGGCATGATGCTTATTGGCATGTCATTGGCTAAGCGTGGATTCTTTTTACGCGGCATGAGTAATATGGCTGAACTGGGCTTCTTCACGTTGGGTACGTTAATGAGCGTGGCTCAATTAATCATGATCTTTAAGACTGACTTTTCTGTAGACTTTTGGTTTATGGCACCGATTAATTGGGTTGGCGGCTTTCTGCTTATTTTGGCTGTAGCATCACGTTTAATAAAGATAGTTACCGCTCGTCCTACTTGGTTAATGATGTTTCAATATACCGGTAAAATGGCTTTATCACTTTACATCTTCCAATCAATCACGATGACAATATTGTTTAGAGGCATATTAGTGGATGACTTTGGATTGTGGCCATTAGAGCACTTGATGATGATCGCTGCCGCTATGACTGTAATACAAATTGGATTAGCTTATTGGTGGCAAACAACGCAAGGACAGGGACCTCTTGAAAAATTATGGCGTTCACTAATCTATAAAAATGCGAAACCAATTCCAAGTACAACTCCGACAGTAGAAGAATAGACTACTTGGCACGGCAATAATTATTTGTCGTGCCAATGGTTGTGTTTTTATACAATCTTAGTAAAATCGGACGAATCGTGAGCAGGTCATGATTAAATAGACTAGGGAAGAAAATGAAACACCATGGATTGGCGCTAATGTTATGTGTATTGTGTGCGTCTGTGTTTAATGTAGCGCAAGCCAGACAAACAGTGAATATTGGGTATAGTGAATATAAACCTTATATGTCGCAAAGTTTGCCTCATAAAGGGCTGCTTAATCATATTGTCAAAGAGTCTTTTGCCCTTGAGGGCATCACGACGAACTTCACCATGATGTCATCGAGTAAAATCTTTAAGCTCATTGAAGCCGGCAAACTTGATGCCTCAGTAGGTTGGACTCCCACCAAACAACGCGCACGCTTTGCAGACTTTTCCGATCCCATTTTTACCTCAAAAGTTGTTTTATTTTATCGTAAGAATAACCCTATTCATTGGAATTCGATTCCTACTGCTAAAAAAGTGATTATGGGCGCGACTAAAACTTATGAGTATGGCGATAAGTTTGAGTCAGCCAAAAAACAAGGCCACATCAAAGTTCAGATCGCAAATTCCGATAAGATTAATTTTAAAAAATTAATAGGTACACGCATCGATGCTTTTCCCATTGCCCTTGATGTGGGTCAAGACATGTTAGCCCGTAAATTTTCTAAACGACAACGCCGAGTATTAGATTTTTCGTCACAAGAGATCTACAGTGAACCGCTAACGCTGATGTTTTCAAAAAATATGGCAAGCAACAAAGCTTTAATGACAAGCTTTAATCGTGGTTTTTCTAAGCTAAAAGAAACCGGTGATTACCAAAAAATTCTACAGAAGTTCAATACACGTCTAAATAAGCAAAGATAACGCATTACGCGCTTGGTAATATTGATGATTCATTATAAAATTCACCGTTATATTACTTCAATGAGTGCTTAAAGTGTTAGCAGAGCAACTACAACAACTGATTACCCAAAGTGATTTGGATATTTCACCGCAACACCAACAACAACTGGTCACCTTGGTGGAACTGCTACACAAGTGGAATAAAGCCTACAATTTAACCTCGGTTAGAAACCCAAGTGATATGTTGGTTAAGCATATTATGGACAGTGTTGTGGTTTCTCCTCATTTGGGTGGAAAGCGGTTTATTGATGTTGGCACAGGTCCGGGCTTACCCGGTTTACCGTTAGCCATTTTGAACCCTGATAAAGAATTCTTTTTGTTGGATAGTTTAGGTAAACGAATACGCTTTATTAAACAAGCTATTCATGAGTTAGGACTTAAAAATGTTACTACAATTCAGTCTCGCGTTGAAGAATTTGAAGATAATCAAGGGTTTGATGGCGTTATAAGCCGCGCTTTTGCGTCACTGGACGATATGCTCCAATGGTGTCATCATTTACCCCACTCACAGGGTAAATATTATGCACTTAAAGGTGCGATACCAAACGCTGAATTAGCCAACTTGAAACCAACATTAGCGTTAGATGTTATTCATACTTTAGTGGTGCCTGAATTAGACGGTGAACGTCATTTAGTCGTTATTAAGCATGCAACTTCTCAACAATAAAGGAATAGCTTGTGGCACGAATTATTGCAGTAGCAAATCAAAAAGGTGGTGTTGGTAAAACAACCACTGCCGTGAACTTGGCCGCATCATTGGCAGCCACTAAACGTAAAGTTCTATTAATCGACCTAGATCCTCAAGGGAACGCTACCATGGGTAGTGGTGTTGATAAATATGAAGTGCCAACGACAGTGTATGACTTATTGGTTGATGAAATGCCGGTTGAAGAGGTTATCGTTAAAGATACATCGGGCCATTATGACTTAATCGCCGCTAATGCTGATGTTACCGCTGCCGAAATTAAGTTAATTGAGTTTTTTGCCCGAGAGATGCGACTTAAAAATAGTTTAGCGCCTGTTCAGGAGCATTATGATTATATCTTTATCGATTGTCCGCCTGCATTAAACTTATTAACCATTAATGCCATGTCGGCTGCTGACAGCGTATTGGTGCCAATGCAGTGTGAATATTTCGCATTAGAAGGGTTAACGGCGTTAGTTGATACCATTAGTAAATTAGCGGCTGTGGTTAATCCAAATTTAGTCATCGAAGGTATCTTGCGTACGATGTACGATCCAAGAAATCGTTTATCTAATGATGTGTCGGATCAATTGAAACAGCATTTTGGTGAAAAGGTATACCGGACAGTTATTCCACGTAATGTGCGATTGGCTGAGGCGCCAAGCTTTGGTGCTCCTGCGATGTATTATGATAAATCTTCTACTGGCTCAAAGGCTTATTTAGCGTTAGCAGGTGAAATGTTAAGACGTGAAGAACAACAAGCAGATAAACCTTTAGCTGGTTAATTGCTATACCCAAAATCATTGGAATTGCGTGGCGGCGGAAAATTAGTGATTGAACCAAATGGATTCAGCCAACAAACATGCAGTTTCAAGGATGACGGGATAACCCGGTCATCAAAAATAATAATAATAGAGTTAATGATAAAATGTCAGTAAAAAAACGTGGTTTAGGTAAGAGTTTAGACGCATTATTAAGCACTAGTCATACCGTCCGCACCAAACAAGTTGAAACCGATAAGCAAATAGCCCCTGAAGTGGTTGAACAAGATGGTGAATTACGCCAACTACCCGTTGAATTATTACAGCGTGGTGAGTTTCAACCGCGTAAAGACATGTCTCCTGACGCATTAGATGACTTAGCCAGTTCGATTAAAACACAGGGCATTATTCAGCCTATTATTGTGCGCAAGTTAGCCAATAGTGAGCGATTTGAAATTATTGCTGGTGAACGTCGCTGGCGTGCGGCTCAGTTAGCACAACTAAGTGACGTGCCTTGTCTGGTTAAAGATGTTGATGATCAAACGACCATGGCTATGGCGCTTATTGAAAATATTCAGCGTGAAGACCTTAACGCGATGGAAGAAGCTATAGCACTTGACCGTTTAATTAATGAATTTGAATTAACGCATCAGCAAGTTGCTGATGAAGTCGGTAAGTCACGTACAACGGTCAGTAACCTATTACGCCTCAATACACTCAATGATGATGTTAAGTTGTTATTAGAGCGTGGTGACATCGATATGGGGCACGCAAGAGCGCTTTTAGGCCTAAGTGGTGATGCACAAAGTGATAATGCCCGAATTGTAAATGAGAAAAACCTGACGGTACGTGAAACTGAACGTTTAGTGCAAAAAACACTTAAAGGCGAACCTGAGAAAGTAATTAAGTCAGTGGATCCAGACATTGCTAGTTTGCAACAGCGCCTCACGGACCACTTAGGTGCCAAAGTAGCCATTAATGATAATGGTAAAGGCAAGGGTAAGTTGGTCATTTCTTATACCAGCAGTGATGAATTAGAGGGTGTTTTAGCCCACTTAAAACTGCAAGAGTAACCCCATTCAATAACTAACGTGTTTAATGTCATCAATTGTTGAGCACGTTATTGTTATACAGCCATTTTGTTTGTTTTTTAATCTAAAAAATATCTCACCCTCCCTACAAATATTTCCTCTCATAAGCGTCAAGATCAGATCTAGCGGTTGTTTGGTGATTTTACTAATTATGTAACACTATATGTGGTGGCTAATACTCCATTAGTCTCAGATTCTGTATTATTATGTCAATAGCTTGGCTATTAAGTTGCAATATTAGCCAAAAAACGTATACTTCCGCATGCTTTTTTCGGCGCGATATATTGAGTTATTTATGATTAATAGCTCATCACTAAAATAAGCAGGTTGTGGAGAAAACAAATTGGTCAAAAAATTAGCATCTCGCGGGCGTTCAACAGCGTATAAGTTGATTGCGATGCAAACGGTTGCTGTGATTGCGACTTCTTTAATTTTCTTCCTGACAAATGGGGTTGTAGCTGGTTATTCCGCACTTTGTGGTGGTGTAATTTCTATCTTTCCTAATTTTGTCTTTGCTACCTTAGCTTTTCGCAATGCCGGAGCGAGCGCTGCTA
>Ga0209292_1001129_pt1 | contig 33187 bp, 32 predicted proteins | sample GOMGulsemesocosm_2_FD_184634 | JGI IMG/M metagenome (GOLD analysis project Ga0209292, IMG submission 184634) | Methane-oxidizing microbial communities from mesocosms in the Gulf of Mexico - GOM9C Gulf of Mexico (SPAdes) (version 2) | ecosystem: Environmental > Aquatic > Marine > Cold seeps... | reverse complement strand
GGACGGGTATTGCAGAAAATCATCCTAAAAGTGTTCTTGAGATAATATGACCATCAGTAAAAAAGCAGCAATTTTGAATGCTGCGCTGGATCTGTTTACCGTAACTGGTTTTCATAATACCAGTACCGCTGCCATTGCCCGTGAAGCTAACGTAGCCACGGGCACTTTGTTTCACCATTTCCCAAGCAAGGAGCGGCTGATTGCCGCTTTGTATCAAGATATTAAACATGAGTTTGCGTCGGCTTTATCTCGGCAACTCGTGGATGAACAAGGTGATACTGCTTTTGCTACGATCTGGACTAATGGCGTGAGCTGGTTAGTCTTGCATCCACAGAAACTGGCGTTTATCTTGTTATGCAGCCATTCTTTGTATTTTGATAAAACCACGCAAATGGATATTTGGCAGCAAGAGTTAGGCTTCATTAATGATTTATTGGCACAAGGTATAGAAAGCGGCCGGATAAAAAATTTACCGATTAGCTACCTAATGACGATTTGTGAAAGTCTATTGCTGTCAACTTCGACTTATGTGAGTTCCTTACCTGAAAATGATCGAGCTTTGGCGATAAAATTGTCAATCAATGTAATTGTTGATGCTATATCCCAAGCAAATGCAGATCTTATCTAATTAGCGCGGTAATATAGTCTGGTTATCCAATTATTATGCTAATACATTAATTGTATTGAGCTTCTCACGCGAACCTTGCAAGGAGATATTGTGAGTAAAACTATTTTAGGTGGATTCCCTAATCGCCGTCCTCGTCGTAATCGTAAAAATGATTTTTCCCGTCGTCTTGTAGCTGAAAATCAGCTAACAGTGAATGATCTTATTTATCCAATGTTCATCCTTGAAGGCAAAGACCGTCGTGAGTCGATTGATTCAATGCCAGGTATTGAGCGTTTGTCTATTGATTTGCTTCTCAAAGAAGCAGCAGAATTGGTTGCATTGGGTATTCCAATGATCGCCATTTTCCCGGTTACGCCAATTGGTCAAAAAAGTTTATTAGCTGAAGAAGCTTATAACCCAGATGCTTTAGCGCAAAAAGCCGTTCGCGCGTTAAAAGATGCCTTTCCAGAGTTAGGTGTCATGACGGATGTAGCATTAGATCCGTTCACGACGCATGGCCAAGATGGCATCATCAATGAAGATGGCTATATTCTTAATGATATTACCACTGAGATCCTTGTGAAGCAGGCACTGTCGCATGCCGAAGCTGGGGCAGATATGGTTGCGCCATCAGACATGATGGATGGTCGTATTGGTGCAATTCGTGAAGCATTGGAAGAAGCGGGTCATGTAAATACCCAAATCATGGCTTATTCAGCGAAATATGCATCTAATTACTATGGTCCATTCCGTGATGCGGTTGGCTCTGCTAGCAACCTTAAGGGTGGCAGCAAGGTGACGTATCAAATGGATCCGGCAAACTCTGATGAAGCATTGCAAGAAGTGGCAATGGACATTGAAGAAGGTGCTGACATGGTGATGGTTAAACCCGGTATGCCTTATCTGGATATTGTCCGTCGTGTTAAAGAAGAGTTTGGTGTACCGACATTTGCTTATCAAGTGAGTGGTGAATATGCCATGCATATGGCTGCAATCCAAAATGGCTGGTTAAAAGAACAAGAATGTATCTTAGAATCGCTACTTTGCTTTAAACGAGCTGGAGCGGATGGTATTTTGACTTACTTCGCCAAGCGCGTGGCGATTTGGCTGAAAGAGCAGAATGCTTAAGTTTATATTTTGCTTAATCGAGTAAAAATAAAAGACAGATAAATAAAACCGAGCCTAGTGCTCGGTTTTTTGTTTTTAACTGCATTGGTTACAGATTCTGGAGTCGCTTATTCGATTTCTAAATTACGCTTTAAACGCGGTGTGAATAATAACTTATCTAATATCTTGTTGTATAACGTCGAGCACGTTATACCAATAACGACAGAAAAGGGTAATGCTTGTAAGGTACTTTGCAGCCAGATATCGAAGAACTCAGGAATTAAACCTTGGCGCTGAAGCAGGATAACAGCTGACATACATGAGCTCATGGTTACTGCCATACATATCCCCATTAATGGACCTTTAAATTTTGGTGATAACCTTGGCATTATGACATTCTCTCCTGAGCAAACTTGTTCGTATTAACATTAATATCTGCAGTATTATATAAATTCATTTATATTAGTAAACGTGCTTTTTTGAATTGGTAAAACTCAAATATGAAATCAATAGATTTAAACTCGTTGGCTTGGTTCTGTAAGATTGTCGAAGAAGGCTCGATTCAAGCTGCTTCGCTGGCTTTATCTATTCCAGCACCGACGTTATCGCGGCACCTAAAAAACTTAGAACAGAAGCTTGGCGTTAAATTATTAAATCGCTCTGCGCATATGATGGAGCTAACTCAAGAAGGTCAGCGTTACTATCACGCGTTGAACCGTAATATTGAAGCGATTGATGAAGCATTATTACAATTGGAAAGTGATAATTTGGCTTTGACTGGCAGCATTAAAATTTCTGCACCGAATGCGATGACTCGTAGTTATCTCAATAACTGGCTATTAGAGTTTATGCAGATCTATCCCGGTGTGTTATTAACGGTAATGCCCGCGGTTAGTGATTACCAAGCCATTGAAGATGGGATCGATTTAGCCCTAGTCGTTTACCCTTCTCAACAAGCCGATTGGGTTCAGCGTCAGATCCTTTCGACAGCATCTTGTGTGTTAGCGAGTCCTGAGTACTTAACGCAACATGGTAAGCCCAATGTACCCACAGAACTGGAAAACCATGCGCTATTAGGTTCTAACGCTGAGCATGAATGGTCGTTTAGCAAACAAGATAAAATGACTCAGATAGTGCCTCGGCTACGCTATACCTGTGGTGACATTCATAATGTGTTGGCAGCATGTATTGCTGGTATTGGCATTACTTGTATCCCTATGCATTTTGCAAAACAGCATCTAGATGATGGGCGATTAGTGCGATTATTTACAGATTATGCTTTGCCAGATCAGGGATTATATATGACTTATCCGGATCGGATATTATTGCCATTACGAGTAAGAAGACTGATTGAATTTTTAACGGAGAAGTATCAACAAGAAATGTTAGCAGCAAGAACATGATGTACAAGCTGCCGTAGATTTATAGCGGGTTATTTATCATTAATAATTAATGGTAAATCCACACTCTTTTGCTGCGCTTGCTCTTGCTGTAAAGCAGCTGAGCGAAGCGGATGTTGTGATAACCACTGCAAAGGTAAATCCAATAACAATGAGTGTTTATCATTTAACTGCAGGGTAAATTCAGGGATAGTATTATCAGCACGACGGATCGCCAGAATTAAGGTTAAGCGTAAAATTCGACACAATAACAATGCGGTTGGGTAACTTACTGCCGATTGTTGCGTCAGTAGATCTAAGCTGAGCTTATCCCGTTGATTAAGCATTAACGCTGATAGCAATTGTTTCTGTGCTTTAGTAAAACCAGGCATTTCAGTATTATCGATAATATAACAAGCATGTTGCGGCGCTTTTTTGTAATCAATCGATAAGCCAATTTCATGCAAGCTACAAGCGTAAGCTAGTAATGGACCTGCTTGTTTATCATCATTATTAATATTCTGACTGACTTGATCAAATGCATTGAGTGCGGTTTGTTTAACACGTTCGGCTTGTTCTAAATCCAATTGATGTTTAACGATTAAGTTATTCACTGTCTGACTACGAGCATTGTGACTGGTACGCATACCTGTCATCTCATACACTAAACCTTCTCTTAATGCGCCTCCTGCCAAATACATATCTTCAATTTTTAGGCTTTCAAAAAGAGCAGTTAAGATAGCTAAACCACTACAAAAAACAGGCTTACGATCTTCTGCTAAACCATTAATATTAAGCGTAGCAATACTGCCACAGCTAATAGCTTGTTGCTGAATATCATGGAGTTTAGTTAAAGTGATCTGTTCGTTTTCACCTTGTGAAACCATGATCTCTTGCAACGCTTGGATAGTACCAGATGCGCCAATACACGACTGCCAACCTAGCATAGTATAATTAGCTTTCTGCGGTGCAATCATGGTCTTTGCGGCAGAGATTGCAGCAGTAAAGTTAGCTTTATTGAGTTTTCCATCAGAAAAATGATTGTTTAGCCAAGTAACGCAGCCCATTTTGAAGCTGTAAAGCAATTTAGCTTGGGCTTCTTCGCCAACAATCAGTTCTGTACTCGCGCCACCAATATCGACAACGAGCCGATTACCTTGGCCACTACTGGTATAAGCAACGCCTTTGTAGATCAAGGCAGCTTCTTCTTCACCTGAAATGATATTCACAGAATGTTTAAGAATTGCATTCGCCTGTACGATAAAATCAGCAACATTTTTGGCTAGACGTAAAGTTGCCGTGCCAATAATGCGGATATTTTGTGTGGGAATATCTTGCAGTTGTTCGGCAAATAAACGTAAACAATCCCAGCCTCTATCGAGAGCCGCTTGGTCTAGTTCATTATTCTCGTTTAGTCCTGCAGCAAGTCTTACTTTACGTTTGATCTTGGCCACAGTTTGCAAACGGTTAGCGACCTTTCTTACTACCAGCATATGAAAGCTGTTAGAGCCAAGGTCGATAACTGCATATAAGTCAGAAAAATTTTGTTTAATCATAACTATTTAGCTTATACAAAAACGGATTTAGTGACTTTTATTATGGTGACGTTGGCCAGTAGAACGGCGCTGTCTATTATTACGATCGTTTAACGATTTGTTATTACCTGGACGCGTTCGCTTAACATGAAGCGGTCGTGGTAAATCGGTTAATAATGCAGCCTTATCATAATGACAAGTTGGGATCGTTGTTTCGATATATTCTTCAATTGCTGGCAAGTTATAGATATATTTTTCACAAGCAAAACTAATTGAATGACCCGACGCACCAGCACGACCAGTACGGCCAATACGATGAACATAATCGCCGCAGTTATCTGGCAGATCATAATTGAATACATGACTAACTGCTGGGATATGTAAACCGCGAGCAGCAACATCAGTAGCCACTAAGATATCTAATTTACCCTGAGTGAACTCTTCTAGAATGCTGTTACGTTTCTTCTGTGGAATATCGCCAGTTAATAGACCTACACGGTGTTTATCTGCAGCTAAATGGCTCCAGATCGTTTCACATTGGTGTTTAGTATTAGCAAATACAATGGCACGTTCAGGCCATTCTTCTTCTATAAGCGTTTGTAGCAAAGTCATTTTGTCTTCGTTAGAAGGGTGAAATAACTCTTGCTTAATGCTGCTGCCAGTTACTTTTTCAGCTTCAACGGTGACTTCTTCTGGTTCATTCATGTGCTGGTAAGCCAGTTCTCGAATATCCCAAGTAAAGGTTGCTGAAAACAGTAAGTTCAGACGTTGTTTCGGATCCGGCATTTTGCGCATTAAATAGCGAATGTCTTTAATAAAACCTTGATCTAACATACGATCGGCTTCATCAAGCACTAATGCTTGAACACTTGAAAGGTCCATGGCTTTTTGTTTTTCAAAATCAATGATTCGACCAACAGTACCGATAACAATATCGACACCTTCAGCAAGTTTATCTCGCTGTAAATCATAGCTTTCACCACCATAAACCAAGCCCATTTTTAGGCCTGTAGTTTTAGCTATATCGATGGCGTCTTTGTGGATCTGGATCGCAAGTTCACGCGTTGGCGCTAAGATAATAGCGCGAGGCTTATTTTTTGGGCTATTTTCTTCTGCAGGATTTTCTACTAAATGGTGAAAAATGGCTGCTAAAAAGGCAATGGTTTTACCTGTGCCTGTTTGTGCTTGGCCTGCTACATCTTTACCTTTGATGGCAAATGGCAAGCTAAGTGCTTGAATGGGTGTACAATATTGGAAGCCTGATGCTTCTAACCCAGCAAGTACGTTGGCATTTAAGCCGAACTGGGAGAACTTGTGTTCTGTTAGATGTTTTTTGCTCATTTATTTAGCATATCAGGTTAAGCTTGCATTAAGAACTTAAATCTATTGAAATAGAGCTACGGGTGCCACATATACAGTAGCAACGAAATTATTTATTTATTGGAGTAGGATATGAGCGACAAAATTATACAACTGACTGACGCTGCTTTTGATATGGATGTTTTAAATTCAGATCAACCTGTACTGGTTGATTTCTGGGCCGAATGGTGTGGACCTTGCAAAATGATCGCACCGATCCTAAATGAAGTTGCTGAAGAGTTTGCTGGCCGTGTAACTATCGGTAAATTGAATATCGATCAAAATACAGCTACGGCACCAAAATATGGTATCCGTGGAATCCCAACACTACTGTTATTTAAAAATGGTAGTGTTGCTGCAACTAAAGTTGGCGCGCTTTCAAAAGTACAATTACAAGAGTTTCTTAACGAAAATCTGTAAAGATTAGTTACTCGTGAGATTTTGCTTTTAAATCTCACGAGTATGCTATTATTCAGTGGACGAATTAAAATAGAAATGCTAATTTGTCGTTAGTTCTTGTTCTACCAGTGCCAACCAGGCACAAACATCATTGATACACATCAATGATCCAACTTTCAGTCATATATTTTTTATTTTAAAATTCTAAAAATCATGATTGATATCCCGTTACGTAAAGATTGCATAAGCTCAAACTCATCATTATGAATTTATTCGAATTAAAAGCTACACCAGTTTCAGAACTTGTAAAACTGGGTGAATCTATGGGTCTAGAGAATCTAGCTCGCCTTAGAAAACAAGACATCATCTTTTCTATTCTAAAAGCACACGCAAAAAGTGGTGAGGATATTTTTGGATTCGGTGTTCTCGAAATTTTACAGGATGGCTTTGGTTTCTTGCGTTCTGCAGACAGTTCTTATCTTGCAGGACCTGATGACATTTATGTGTCGCCAAGTCAGATTCGACGATTTAACTTACGAACGGGTGATACTGTAAATGGTAAAATCCGTCCACCGAAAGACGGTGAACGTTACTTTGCTCTTTTGAAGATTAATGAAGTTAACTTCGATCGCCCTGAAAACTCTCGCAATAAAATTCTCTTTGAAAACCTTACTCCAATCCATCCTACTGAGCGTTTACGTTTAGAACGTGGTAATGGCAGTAAAGAAGATTTGACTGCGCGTATTCTTGATTTAAGTGCGCCAATCGGTAAAGGTCAACGTGGCTTGGTTGTGGCTCCGCCAAAAGCGGGTAAAACCATGTTGCTACAAAACATAGCGACATCAATTGCGATCAATCATCCAAATGCAACCTTGATGGTATTGCTAATCGATGAACGTCCAGAAGAAGTAACTGAGATGCAACGTCTAGTGCGTGGTGAAGTTATTGCTTCGACGTTTGATGAGCCAGCTAACCGCCATGTGCAAGTTGCTGAGATGATGATCGAAAAAGCCAAACGTTTAGTTGAACATAAGAAAGACGTGATCATCTTACTGGATTCTGTAACTCGTCTAGCACGTGCTTACAATACAGTAACGCCGTCATCAGGTAAGATTCTATCTGGTGGTGTTGATGCAAATGCTTTACACCGTCCAAAACGTTTCTTCGGTGCAGCACGTAATGTTGAAGAGGGTGGCTCTTTAACTATTATCGCAACAGCATTGATTGATACTGGTTCGAAAATGGACGAAGTAATTTACGAAGAATTTAAAGGCACAGGTAACCAAGAGTTACACCTTAACCGTAAAATTGCTGAACGCCGTGTTTATCCTGCGATTGATATTAATCGTTCGGGTACGCGTCGTGAAGAATTATTAGCAGATAAAGTTGAATTGCAAAAAATGTGGATCCTACGTAAAATTATTAACCCGATGGGTGAAATTGACGCAATGGAATTCCTCATTGATAAACTGGCCATGACCAAAACAAATGATGAATTCTTTGAAGCAATGAAGAGACAGAAATCATAACGTTTTAGTTTATCCGGATGTGATAATACGTTAATTATTAAAAACGCCATGCATTTTGTTTAATCAAAGTGCGTGGCGTTTTTGTTTCAGTGAATTAAATGGAATATTCATGAAATATAAAGACCTGAGAGATTTTATCGCCTTACTCGAAGAAAAAGGCGAATTGAAACGCATCAAACAAGAAATTGATCCATATTTGGAAATGACAGAAATTTGTGACCGGACGCTAAAAGCGGGCGGGCCGGCACTGTTATTCGAAAATCCCAAAGGTCATGATATGCCTGTTTTGGGTAATCTATTTGGTACGCCAGATCGTGTTGCTATGGGGATGGGACGTAATAGCGTGACGGAATTGCGCGAAGTAGGTCAGTGGTTATCCTATTTAAAAGAACCGGAACCACCAAAAGGCTTTAAAGAGATCATGGAAAAGGCACCGATCTTCAAGCAAGTGCTAAACATGCCAACCAAGCGTTTACGTAAGGCTCCTTGCCAAGAAATAGTGCTTACTGGTGATGATGTTGATTTAACTAAAATACCGGTACAACACTGCTGGCCTGGTGATGTTGCGCCTTTAATAACTTGGGGTTTAACTATTACTCAAGGTCCTTATAAAAAACGTCAAAATTTAGGCATTTATCGCCAACAAGTATTAACCAAAAATAAACTCATTATGCGTTGGTTATCTCATCGTGGTGGTGCTTTAGACTTTAAAGAATTCCAAGAAACAAATCCAGGTGAAAATTACCCTGTGTCCGTTGCTTTAGGGGCAGATCCTGCGACGATTCTTGGCGCGGTAACACCAGTGCCAGACACTTTATCTGAGTATGCATTTGCTGGATTATTGCGTGGCAGCCGTACCGAAGTTGTGAAGTCTATTTCTAATGATTTAGAAGTACCAGCTGGCGCCGAGATCATTCTTGAAGGTTACATTAAACCAGGAGAAATGGCGGAAGAGGGACCTTATGGGGATCATACGGGTTATTATAATGAGACGGATTCATTCCCTGTATTCACGATTACCCATATAACAATGCGAAAGAATGCCATTTATCATTCTACTTATACTGGCCGCCCTGCCGATGAACCGGCGGTGCTTGGTGTGGCATTAAATGAAGTATTTGTTCCTCTTATACAGAAACAATTCCCTGAAATTGTAGATTTTTACTTGCCGCCAGAAGGCTGTTCATATCGTATGGCTGTGGTGACAATCAAGAAGCAGTATGCTGGTCACGCTAAGCGGGTAATGTTGGGAGTTTGGTCATTCTTACGCCAATTCATGTATACCAAGTTCGTGATTGTTTGCGACGATGATATTAACGCGCGTGATTGGAATGATGTGATTTGGGCTATTACTACGCGTATGGATCCTGCGCGTGATACGACTTTGATTGAAAATACGCCAATCGACTATTTAGATTTTGCATCGCCAGTGTCTGGTTTAGGTTCTAAAATGGGTATGGATGCGACCAATAAGTGGCCTGGAGAGACAGATCGCGAGTGGGGTGAACCCATTGTAATGGATGAGCAAGTTAAGCAGCGTGTCGATGATTTGTGGGACGAACTCGACATTTTATGATATAAATGATGTAGATCATAAAAAATCTGTGTTTGTCAGCAATTTAAAGGGAATGTATGTTAAGAATTAAGTGTGAAGTGACGTTATTGGAACCATATACTGAAACGGTATTTAATGTGAAATTAAAACCGGAGCAAAAAGTGGCGTTTCAAGCGGGCCAATATTTAATGGTCGTCATGGCTGAAGATGACAAACGTCCTTTTTCAATTGCATCTAATCCGACGAACGATGATATTTTAGAGTTACATATTGGCGCTTCTGAAGAGAACTCGTATGCAATGCAAGTTGTTGAGCGTTTAAAAACGGGTTCAATCGAGGTTGAGCTGCCTGCGGGTAATGCTGGTTTACGTGAAGGGTCTGAACGGCCATTAGTGCTTATTGCTGGTGGTACTGGTTTCTCTTACACTAAGTCGATCTTAGAGCGTGCTGTAGAAGTGAGTGAACGTCCAATTTCATTATATTGGGGTGCTCGTGAAGAGTCACATTTATATGCGCAAGAGCTAGCTAAAATAATGGCGAATAAATATGCTCAAGTTAGCTTTATTCCCGTTGTTGAAATAGCACCTGCTGGCTGGCAAGGTAAAGTTGGTCAAGTACATAAAGTTGTAATGGAAGATATTGCTCAACTGCAAGAGTGCGATATTTATATTGCAGGTCGTTTTGAAATGGCTGCTGCTGCACGTACTGACTTCGCTACAATAGGTGTAACAGAACATTTATACGGTGATGCTTTCGAGTTTATCTAAATTCAGCAGTCAATTACCCGTATACAAGAATGAAAAAAGCCGCATTAATTTGCGGCTTTTTGTATCTAATGACTAATCCTAAATAAGGTTATCAGTTAACTGCAAGCTCAGCTTTGTAGAGAAAAAGCAAAACCTTGTTTATAGATATTACCTGCTTCTGCGGGTTTATTAGTATTTTCATAAGCAGCAGCTAAAGCTGAGTAGGCAGCTAGAGAAGGAGTCTGACTGATGCCTTTGTTAAGTTCGGTAATTGCATCTTGCCAGCGTGACTCTTTAGCAAATAATTGCCCTATGGTTGTCGCTAATAACCCCGAACCTTCGCGAGACTTTTGTAGTAAACGTAAACGCTCAATTAGCGGATGGAAATCAGTGATATCTAGCTTAGTTGTAATTGCGATAAGCTCTGGATAAAAATCTTTTGCTAAAGCGTCCATTATCAACATATAAGCAGCTTGATGATCGTTACGCTTGATGAGTTGGATTGCCACTTCATGCATGTACTTTTCATCTTTTTTCAGTGCTTTTGGTAGCTTACTAAAAGTATCGAGCACACCTGTAGAACCTTGCTGTTTAGCTACCTGAGCTAAACCATTAAAATGGCAGCGCTCGGTTAATTCATCCACTTCTTGTTTATCGAGTAATTTTTGTTTCTGCAGTTTCGGTAATAGGCTGAGCAGAGCAACCCATTCAGCACGTTCCAGATAGACGTCTTTTAACAGCATCATGATGACTTTATGCTTTGGATGCTGATCATGTAGTTGTATTAATGAGGCCAAGGCTAATTCAAATTGCTGTTGCTTGATTTGCAATTTTGCTTGGGTTATTCCGACAGCAAGCGTATTGGTGTCTGCATTCTCATAAGCTAAACGTAAATATTCATCACGATTTTTTTCATGACCAAGTTGCTGTGCTGATTCAGCCGCAGCAAGGTAGTTAAGCACTGGCGCTTGGGATCTTGTTGCAGCTTTTAATGTCAAGCTTTCGGCTTTTTTAAAATCACCACTGGCGAGTGCTAAAATACCCGTTTCGGTTTGTTTCTGGGCTTTAGCTTTATTATGACGGCCGAACCAACCTAACCCGTAAAAAACACGGTTAACTATTGCTTCGATTGCTAATAAAGCAAAATAGAAACCAAGGATCATGACAATACTACTGGTCACTGTCGCATCAATGACATAGTCACCAGCGTTGATCATGACATAGCCTTGGTTACCCATTAGGTAAGGGGCTGCAAAGATACCAGCGGCAAGTAAAATGAGGAATACTAAAAATCGAACCATTTTTGTTACTCCTTATTGCGCCGAATCAGCTATTAGCGTGCGGATCTTGCGTTCTTTTATCGTTGTGCGGATAACGTCTGCGCTGTTCAGTTTAGCTGGAAGCTTAGCTGTTATCACTGTATCTCTCAGCGTTTGTAGACTAGTCACCATGGCTTGAGTATTGGCTAAATCGTTATCGAAATAACGGCTTATCCAGTTAATTGCGGTATCTAGTGAGTTATTAAACGCAGCTTGATTTTGGCGGTAAACGGCAAGTTCAGCTTGAAGCAGTTTGGTTTTTAGGTTTTCAGCTAAATACCAAGCTTGGTTTGGTGCGAGTAAAGCCTCTACATTGGCTTCTTGACGGCGTACGGTAACGAAGTTTTCACTGAATGACTGCCATGACTTGGCTAAGTTTTGTTGCCAATCTGATGAATCTGAAGAGAGAGTTTTATCGGCTTTTGTTGTTGCTGGGCGAGTAATGTTGTTTAACGCTAACTTATCAACTGCAGCAGCTTGAATAGATAGCTTTAATGCGACACCATCACGATCAACTTTAGGTAATGCAGCTAATGCGGCAATATCTTCTTCAACAATACGACGCAATGGTAATAAGCTCGGGTCATTCAATTCGGTAATGCGACGATTTGCAGAAGCTAATAATGCTAAACTGCTAGTCATGTCCTGTTCTAATATAAGTTTGCGACCAGCCATGCGAATTAAGTATTCAGCTTCCGCTAACATCCATTCATTGGGATTGCGCATTTTTAAGTTGGCGATAGCTAATTGAACGGTTTCTAATTGTGCGGTCGCTAATTTTTCAGCTTGTTTTACTTGTTGTAGTTCGGTATTTGCTTGCTGTAGCTGCGAACTAATCGCCTGTTTGTTTTCGTTTAGTGCAATTTCTAGTGATTTTTGACCGTCACCTTGATTCTGTAATTGGCTTTGTAATTTTGCGATGGCCTGTTTTTGTTCTAGGCCTTGCTGGTGGCCGTGATAGAACAAACCGCCAGTTAAGCCGAGTGCAATTAAGATTGCGACTACACCGGTGATTACGCCAGCTTTGCTTGAAGATTGACTATCCTTGGTCTCTTTTACTTCAGTTGAGCTGGTAGTTTGCTCATCAGCAGTTGTTGGACTTTGTTTATTCTTGTCGGTCATTTAGCTTATTCCTATCTGCATATCCAATTGCTCTAAAGCGGCAAGTATTGCGTTGTTCGATGCACCTTGAGCTACTGTGACGTGATTTATTCCAAATTGATAAGCGAGTTTAGCTATTCGCTGGCTTGGAACAATAAAGTATAAATTTGTTATCCATGATGATGCATGGCTGGGGATCGATTGCATCAGGTTCGTTAAAATCTCCCCACTGGTAATAATAACACTATTGATAGCGAATTGTTGCCAGTTATCGACTAGTTTGTTACTGTCGTAGTTTGGTTTAATACGCTGATAAACCTCACAATATGTCACGTTTTTACTACGTTGAGCTAGCGCTTCAGCTAGTGTCTCACGACCGCCATTACCTCGTAATATAATAATGCGACTGGCGGTTAAATCAAGATCATTTAATAATGCTAGTACACCTTCGGTGTCATGAGACGAGGGGATTAATACACTCATCACACCGGCTTGTTGCCAAGAGTTAGCTGTATTTGGGCCTACTGCAATATAGTTTAGTGTTTGTGGCCAAGAACAGTTTAGTTGATTAAGGCTTTGAGTTGTGTAATTTACGGCATTATCACTGATAGCTATGACATAATCTTGCGCGGTTAATTCATTTAAGTATTGTGGTGCGAGGGATAATTGCGATCCTGATATGACCTCAATAAACGGGCAACAGATAGCTTGGCCACCTGCTGCCTCAATTTCGGCAGCTAACAATTGCCCCTTAGAATGGGGGCGAGTTATTAGCGACCTTATTTTCATGCTTGATTATATACTGCGGCAAGAATTTCTTTTGCGCCTTGCTCTAATAGCATATCTGCAAGTTGTAGACCTAAATCGCGAGCATTTTCACGCTTACCTGTGATTTCAGCTCTGATTACTTGTGTGCCATCAGGTTTACCAACTAAACCACGTAACCATAAGTTATCACCATCGATAAGTGCATAACTGCCGATTGGCACCTGACAGCCACCTTCAAGGGCTAAATTCATCGCACGTTCGGCCATGACTCTATCACTGGTTAAGGCATCGTTTAATGGTGCAAGCAGTGCTTTGATACGCTCGTCATCCACACGACATTCGATACCAACAGCGCCTTGGCCTACAGCGGGGAGACTTTGTTCTGGCTCGATAAAGCTGGCAATACGATCGTCCATTTCTAAACGTTTAAGGCCTGCTGCAGCCAGAATGATGGCATCAAATTGTTTTTCATCTAATTTTCTGAGGCGTGTGTTTACGTTACCGCGTAAGTCTTTGATGATTAAATCTGGGCGAGCTTCACTGACTTGGCATTGGCGGCGTAAACTACAAGTACCAACAATAGCGCCTTCTGGTAAATCTTCAATTTTTGTATAGGTATTTGAAACAAAAGCATCGCGTGGATCTTCTCGTTCACAAATAACTTCCAACCCTAGGCCTTCTGGAAATTCCACTGGCACATCTTTCATTGAGTGCACTGCGATATCTGCACGGCCATCTAACATTGCAACTTCAAGTTCTTTTACAAACAGACCTTTACCACCCACTTTAGCAAGTGGCGTATCTAGAATAATATCGCCTTTAGTAACCATTGGCACTAGCTCTACCGTTAGTTCAGGATGAATTGTTTCTAAACGTGCTTTGATGTATTCAGCTTGCCACATTGCTAATGGGCTTTTACGAGTCGCAATTTTTAAGATTTCAGTCGCCATGTCATTTCCAAATTAAGCTTATATTGGCCAAAGCTTAACAGATTTACAGTGGATTGGGTTGATCTAAGATGGGATTATGAATAATTTGAGGGGGGTTTTAACAATGCAGATACTAAAAATTAATAGTTAAATTATAGGTATAAAAAAACCTCGATAAACGAGGTTTCTTTATTTATTCTTTTAAGAAAGTGGTGGGCTGTGAAGGATTTGAACCTTCGACCAATTGATTAAAAGTCAACTGCTCTACCAACTGAGCTAACAGCCCCCATAATCTTTCTTTTATAGTTTTGCATATAATGCAACACCACAATAAGTGGTGGGTCCTACTGGGCTTGAACCAGTGACCCTCGCCTTGTAAGGGCGATGCTCTCCCAACTGAGCTAAGGACCCACATATTTATTTAGCGATAGTTGTGTCTATCGTTTTAACTGGTTGCGGGAGCTGGATTTGAACCAACGACCTTCGGGTTATGAGCCCGACGAGCTACCAAACTGCTCCATCCCGCGACAATGCTGTTATTACCGTTTAACTATTTTAAATAGCAAACCATAATATAATGTTGGTGGGCTGTGAAGGATTTGAACCTTCGACCAATTGATTAAAAGTCAACTGCTCTACCAACTGAGCTAACAGCCCATTCTATTTTTCAATAGAAATAGTGTTATGTCTTAACATATACACCATTTATTTTAAAACTAATTACATAGTTTTAGAATAAGTGGTGGGTCCTACTGGGCTTGAACCAGTGACCCTCGCCTTGTAAGGGCGATGCTCTCCCAACTGAGCTAAGGACCCACATATTTATTTAGCGATAGTTGTGTCTATCGTTTTAACTGGTTGCGGGAGCTGGATTTGAACCAACGACCTTCGGGTTATGAGCCCGACGAGCTACCAAACTGCTCCATCCCGCGACAATGCTGTTATTACCGTTTAACTATTTTAAATAGCAAACCATAATATAATGTTGGTGGGCTGTGAAGGATTTGAACCTTCGACCAATTGATTAAAAGTCAACTGCTCTACCAACTGAGCTAACAGCCCTACATTTAATGATTACACCAACTTATCTTCAAGATAAATTGGTGGGTCCTACTGGGCTTGAACCAGTGACCCTCGCCTTGTAAGGGCGATGCTCTCCCAACTGAGCTAAGGACCCATCATTTCAATTCATTGAAGCGTTTATTTCTACGCCCCGAATCGAGGAGGCAGATATTATCGACTTCTAATTTTTTATGCAAGTATTAAAACTTAAAATATTACTAATTGTTATCTTGCGAAGAATTTTAGTGCGCTTTGGTTGAAATGTGTGCGTGTGATATAACTTTATGGCTGTTTTAAGTATTTAAATTGCCTTAGATATGTGGACCAATACTCGATAGCATTATTTATTGTGTGACTATTTGACGCTATAAGTTTACCAGCATATATAAAACTGTTAGCATGATCACACTTTCATACTGGTAATATGAGTAACGTTTTAAAGTAAAATATTGCTGTATATAAGCGCGACAGTTTTCTCTAACACAAGGTTTCATTTTGCAGAAAAAAATAGCCCATTTAAAACAAAAATCTGAGATTTTTAATGAACTTAGGTTTAAACGTGCATTATCCGTAATGGATGATAATGGACGTGAAGTGATGGCTATTTTACCTTTATTATTGCATTTCAATGATCCTAAATTGCCCGCTTTTATTGATGATGTACCGTCTGGTATTCATTCCTTCTCTTTATCCACTCATCAACAGCATTTTCTTTCAAAACTCAACTTCCATGTATCATCCGAAGTCGCAATAACACCGACACCTATTTATAGTCTTTTTACCATGGGCAGTACTGGCTCCATTGGTCAAAATTGGTGTAGTGATCTTGATATTTGGGTTTGCCATGCTTCAGATTTATCCAGTCATGACATTAAGTTACTAGAAAATAAATGCAGTTTGATTATGGCGTGGGCTGAGGCACTTGGTGTCGAAGTAACGCTTTTTCTGATTGCTGAAGATAAATTTAGAAAAGTAAATAATGCCATAATGACCAAAGAAGGTTGTGGCAGTGCACAGCATTTCCTACTGTTAGATGAGTTTTATCGTAGTGCGCTTAAAATCGCAGGTAAGCCAAGTTTATGGCATGTATTACCAGTCGAGTTTGATGACTGTTACGATGAATACGTCAGTAAACTGGTCAATGAAGGTGCAATCGATCGCGATGAGTGGATTGATTTAGGCGGTTTTCCAACAATTCCTGCTGAAGAATATTTTGGTTCTGCTTTATGGCAACTCTATAAAGGTATTGATTCACCTTATAAAGCAGTATTGAAAACTTTACTGATGGAAGCCTATTCAGACGAGTATCCAGATAATCGTTTGTTATCTCAGATTGTAAAAGAAAATTTTCAAAATAGCCTATTAGATAACTTAGATTTATCGTTAGACACTTACTATCAAATGCTGGTAAAAGTGACAGGGTATTTACAACGCATTGATGATCAATCTCGTCTTGATTTATTACGTCGTTGCTTTTATCTAAAAATGTATAATGGCAACTGCGCTGTTGAAAAAAGCTTACGCCCGACTTGGCACACTGATGCTGTGGCTGAGATCATGGTAAAGTGGCAATGGTCTGACGAACGCATTAATTATTTAGATAATCGTGATAATTGGAAAATTGAGCAAGTACAAGAAGCACATGCTGAGTTACTTGATGCCATGATGAAGGGTTATCGAAATCTAATTGGTTTTGCGCGCCGTAATAATATCAGTGAATCGATCAATCCTGCTGATATTGGTATTTTATCGCGAAAGTTGTACGCTGCATTTGAATCCCTGCCTGGTAAAGTTACCTTCATAAATCCGCAGATTTCACCTGATCTATCTGAAAAAGAATTAAGTTTTGTGCAAGTACCAGAAGGGCGATTTAATCGTGCTGGCTGGTATTTATATAATTCTTCATTAGAACCCATGGAAATAGTCGGTCGTAAACCATTAGAAAGTAATGCTTATTTAAGTAAATTAGTTGCTTGGAGCTATTTTAACGGTTTGATGGTTGATAGTAGCCATGCGGATATTTTTAATCAAGATTCCGATATGAACAAAGATGTTTTAACGACGTTTTGTTCTGATTTAAAAAATAAATTTCCTATCTATGCACAACCAGCCTCGAATCAAGCGTTAAGTCGTCCTTGTGAAATCCGTGATTTGGCTATTTACCTTAATCTAGAACACGATCCAACGAACCATTGGGGTGGTCGTATTATTGATTTTGATGCGAATACCAGTGATGTGTTCTCATTTGGTGATTGTAAAGCTTGTCTAGTTGGCAGTATTGATTTGATTTATCGTAATTCTTGGAATGAAGTGCGAACTCTGCATTTTTCTGGTGAAGAGCGTATTGTCGATGCCTTAACGACGATCATGGGCAAGATGCACCAAGATGCAAAAGAACCTGATTCGATTAAAGTATTTTGTTATAGCCTACATTTTCGTGGTTTGATCCGTCATAGTTTTGAACGTTTGGTTAGAGATTGTATCCGCTCGCGATTACAGCGTGATAAAGATCAAATCGTTAAGACGTTGAACATTGGTTATGAACGTTTTGGTATTTATTTTGAGCGTCGTGGTGTTTCTATTCGGAAGATTGAAAACTCACTGGATCTTTATAATCATATTTCAGAGCGTAAACTGGAACAAATGCCGCTGCGTATTGATAAAACGACAACCGCTGAAGGCACGCCGTTAGCCGTTGAATCTCATGCATCAGAAGGGCTAGTTCAGTTTTTCTTTGAGAATTATAAGAATGGTTTTAACGTCTATATAGTCGATGAAGCTAATCGTGTTGAAACTTATCAGCATTTGAGTGGCAATAAAGACGAATTGATCCAAGGCGTGCATCGTTTTTATACCAATTCTCAAGAAGAGTCTCGAGAAGAAAATGCATTCACAAATTTCAATCTACCGCAGTTTTATGACATTATACATAAAGAAAACAAAGGGTTAGGGGTTATACCTTATATTTCACTCAAATAATATTGTAAAAATCAACTAATTTCATGTAAGACTTTGACTATTTTCTATGTAGTCTTACAGCCTACTTCTCCACGGTTAGAAACTTTATTTTAGTCATAAAAACATCAAAAACCAGTTTAAAGTGCTGATTTTTATTGCTTTTTAAAGTTTTACATTTTTTTTAACTGATTTTTTTTCAATTAATGTCATTTATCCTCTTGTTGCAATGTCTAATTTCTTTATAGTAGTTAACACAAGGACGGAGCAAGTTAATTAAGGATAATTAACTTAATAACGGATTATTAAATTGGATTCACCACAGGATGTGGCAGCAAGGATAAATCTTCAGGATGAAGATGCTATGGAAACGTCATACGGATAATGACAATGGACACCTCTAGGATGGAGAGGAAACAAATCAGAAAGATTTGTTGTGCTAGGACAGCGATATTAAATCCAAAGGACTGGTCGTTAAACCTAAAGGAAATTAGGTAAGTCACTTTGCAGGGAGCAACATTTGTTCACGGACAGAACAATATAACTACTTAAGGGCAGCATCTATATGCTGCCCTTTTCTTTATCTAAAATACTTCAATTCTTTTTAATTCCCTCTCAAAATAAACCTGCATAAATATTCACTATTATGGGTAATTATTTATTACCCATTGTGAGGTAAATCTAAGTGTGATATAGATCTCACTTTTTTGCATCTCTGTTTAAGCCTTTTATTTACTGGCTTTATGGTCAGTTTTTATGAAAAAAACACAATGTAAGATATTGACCATTTTTGTTGCAGGATAATGCATTGTTATTCACTGGGTTTAAGATGGGTGAGATAGTTTTTTTGTGATGTTTAAAGTGCTTAAAGCCCTAGGTAACAGGCACTTCACCTTTTTAGTGCTTTTATTTTAATACTTATCTGTGATTTATTTTATTTTATTGGCTATTTTTCCTTTTTTGTTTTGCTATATTTAATTCCAGAAACGCAGACGAGTATATCAGGATGATTACTTAGCGTTTTCAAGGAAACTGTAAGGATGTGGTGAATAACATGGATAGCACTCACGGATAGAGTGGAGAGGGACACCTCCAGGACGGAGATGAGAAACAAGTTAGGATGACTTGTTAGGCTAGGATTGCCAAAGGGAACAACTCAAAGGATTGGGGAAAAGTAAATCACCTAATGGATTAGGTTAAATGTCTAAGTGCAGGGAGCACTATAAGTTCAAGGATAAGAGCTATTACGACAACGTAAAAGGGCCACATTTATATGTGGCCTTTTTCTTTTGTCTCAATTTTAATGTCGCCCGATACTGACTCGTGCGTCTCCGTCGTGATTAAAACGCGACGCTTTCCCCACCTTGTGCGCTTACCGCATCAGTTAATACTACTGATAAACTCTGCTGAGTCCGGTTATCAATCCACACATTATCAATTAATGCAAAATGATGGCCGTTAGCCTTAGTTGCAACCCAAATTTGGTGTAAAGGCGCTTGCTTGTTCAAAATGATCTGAGAACCATCGCGGCAATATAACGTCAAGATACTATTGCTGTTTTCATAATCAAGCTCAACATCGCTGTCATCAATGATCTCTTCGAAGCTTATTAATAGGTCATCTACTAGCTGGTGAAATTCAGAATCAGTCATTTTTTATCAATCCTATTGCTTTTAATTTTGTCGGTGCGATTATAAGGGATAAATTAATTTATCATTGAGTCGGTTATGAGCCAAGTAAGAAAAACATCATTTGTATTATTAGCATTAACTTTAGCTGTAAGTTCTCTCACGGGTTGTGGTATCAGCGGCCCTTTATATGAACTTGACGAAATTAAAGCGGAAGAAAAGCCTGTGCAAGTAGAAAGCCAGAGCGAAGCTAAAATACAGTCAAATGATGGTACTAGCTCAACCGATTACTAGCTCGTATTATTTGTACGGCAGTTGGTATTAACAATATGATTATCAAATAACTGTAATTTACTCATACGCTGAGTTCAATCAATAAGAATAAGGAATATTAAATTGGATCATTTTAATTATCAGGATGATGGGCAACTATTTGCAGAACAATGCGCAGTTGCTGATATAGCGTCTGAGTTCACTACCCCTACCTACGTTTATAGCCGAGCGACAATTGAGCGCCATTGGCATGCTTTCAATGATGCTGCTGGCGAACATCCGCATTTAGTTTGTTACGCGGTGAAGGCTAACTCTAATATTGCCGTATTGAATGTAATGGCACGTTTAGGTTCTGGTTTTGATATCGTTTCTGGTGGTGAATTATTGCGAGTTATTGCCGCCGGCGGTGATCCGAAAAAAGTAGTGTTTTCAGGTGTAGGTAAAACCATTGCTGAAATCAATTTAGCACTCGATCATCAAATTCATTGCTTTAATGTCGAGTCAACGGCAGAGCTAGAGCGTATTAATGAAATTGCATTAGAGCGTGGTGTGATTGCACCTATCTCTATTCGTGTTAATCCTAATATTGATGCGGGTACGCACCCTTATATTTCGACAGGCCTGAAAGAAAATAAATTTGGTATTGATATTGAGTTAGCTGAAGCTGTTTATCAAAAAGCCAGTAAAATGGCAGGTCTTAAACTGAAAGGTGTCGATTGCCATATTGGTTCGCAATTAACTGAACTATCTCCATTTTTAGAAGCAACAGATAAGTTACTAGCACTGATAGATAAATTGTCAGCGCAAGGTATCGTATTAGAGCATCTTGATGTGGGCGGCGGTTTAGGTGTGCCTTATCAAGGTGAAACACCACCTGAGCCAGCGGAATACGCACAAGCACTGAAAGATCGTATTGCTGGTCGTAAACTATCGCTTATTTTTGAACCTGGCCGAGCAATCATGGCAAATGCTGGCATCTTAGTTAGTAAAGTTGAGTATATTAAACTTACAGAGCACAAGAATTTTGCCATTATTGATGCGGCGATGAATGATCTTATTCGCCCCGCTTTATATAGTGCTTGGCAAGACATCCAACCGGTGAATAAATCCTTATCACGCGAACAATTGATTTATGATATCGTGGGTCCAATTTGTGAAACGGGTGATTTCTTAGGTAAAAACCGAGAATTATCAATCGCTACTGATGACTACATCGTAGTACGTTCGGCGGGTGCTTATGGCTCAACCATGAGTTCGAACTATAATACTCGCAGCCGTCCTGCTGAAGTGATGGTTGATGGTGATAATGCGCATCTTATTCGTCGTCGTGAAGAGCTCGCTGAAATCTGGAAAGATGAAGTTATTTTACCTGCTTAATTAAGGTTACAGGAACATATGTATATACAGTTTTCGAAAATGCACGGTCTAGGTAACGACTTTATGGTTGTTGATTGTGTCACCCAAAATGTATTTTTCAATACTGAAAATATCCGTCGTTTGGCGGATAGGAATACAGGTGTTGGCTTTGACCAGCTGTTAGTCGTTGAAGCGCCATATGATCCGGATTTAGATTTTCATTATCGTATTTTTAATGCTGATGGCAGTGAGGTAGAGCAGTGTGGCAATGGCGCACGTTGCTTTGCTAGTTTTGTTCGTCATAAAGGTCTTAGCAATAAGAATGAAATCTCAGTAAGTACGCGTTCTGGTAAGATCGTATTGCAAGTTGAGCATGATGAACAAGTGACGGTGGATATGGGGGTACCTGAATTAGCCCCTGAAAAAATCCCGTTTCGTGCCAGTAAACAAGAAAAAATCTATATTTTAAGAACGCTCGAAAAGACGGTATTTTGTGGCGCCGTTTCTATGGGTAACCCACATTGTGTTACGTTGGTAGATGATATTGAAACAGCGCCTTTAGATGAAATTGGCAGTGCCATTTCTCATCACGAACGTTTCCCTAACCGAGTTAATGCTGGTTTCATGCAAGTTATTACGCCGGATCATGCCAAATTACGAGTGTATGAGCGTGGTGTCGGTGAAACTCAGGCTTGTGGTACCGGTGCATGTGCCGCCGCTGTTGTGGGTCAATTGCAAGGTAAACTCGGTACAGATGTATGTATTGAATTACCGGGCGGCAAACTGCAGATAAAATGGCAAGGACCTGGATATCATTTATTTATGACCGGACCAACTGCACAAGTGTATGACGGACAAATTAAAATATGAGCATGATGAATACTGCTGAAAACTTACTTGATGAACAGGATGTGATTGCTTTTTTACAATCGGATCCTGATTTCTTCATTCGTAATCCTATGTTGGCAGCTTCTTTACCTGTCACGCATGCCGCTCAAGGTACAACGTCTTTGGTTGGTATGCGTTTACAGCAGCAGCGGGATCGTATCAGTGAGTTGGAAAACCAGTTATCAGAGCTAATGAAAATAGCCATGGATAATGAAAAACTATTTCGTATTTATGCTGATATTTATACCGCGCTATATAGCTGTCAATCGGTAGCGCAAATGCAACGTATTCTGATGACCGAGTTACAATCGCAATTGCCACTCGCGGCGGTGAACTTACACATCAATGAAGCTTATTTTAAGATCAAACCCCAACATGTGCATTTAGCTATTTCGGCGGGTAAACTGATCCAAGTTAATCGTTTGAAATTTGCGGGTAGTGATCATTATTTAGGCCCTGTTGCAGGATTAGAAAAACTGCAGTTGTTTGGTTTGAATACGCTAGTCAATTCAGTCGCGTTAATGGCGTTAGGTGATCGTGGTCAATATGGTTTATTGGCCATTGGTAGTGCCAAGGCCAATCATTATCAAGAAGGTATGGATAACTTGCTGTTAGCGCAACTTTGTCGCATTATCTCTACCTTACTTCCGCAACTGATACCGACACGTGACCAAGCCAATACCCTCTGAGCCAGAAAAATTTACTGAGGCTGATATCTGTGAGTCACTGAGTCAGCCAATATCTTTATTCATTCGCTATCTTGCCAGTGAACGCCAATTAAGCCTGCATACCACTCGAAACTACCGCCGCTATTTAATGTTATTCGCTTATCAATTGCAGCAATTAGAACTCACTGATTGGACCGTGCTGAAAGCAGCGCAAGTTCGCCAACTCGCTACCATCAATCATAAATTGGGTTTATCGCCCCGCAGTCTTGCGACTAAACTATCGGCCTTACGCAGTTTCTGTGATTATCTCGTTTTACAGGGTAAGTTAGACGCAAATCCGGCTAAAGGCGTTTCCGCGCCAAGACAAAGTAAACCATTACCAAAAAATCTTGATGTCGATGAGATTCATCAGCTTATGTCAGTTAAAACTGAACAAGAAGATGATGCAGACCTAGCTGTCCGAGATAAAGCCATGATGGAGTTAATGTATTCGTCTGGTTTGCGTTTGGATGAGCTGGTTAATTTGAATGTCAGTGATTTAAAACTCAAAGCCAAAACCATGCGTGTTATAGGTAAAGGGAATAAAGAGCGGCAATTGCCGATTGGTAGTACAGCGATCACAGCAGTACAAGCGTGGTTACAGATCCGACCTAATTATGCAGATAAAGATCAACCAGCGTTGTTTGTCAGTAAGCTAAAACGCCGTATCTCGCATCGCAGTGTGCAAAGTCGTATGGCGAAATGGGGACAAGAACAAACCCTTACCAGTCATGTGCATCCACATAAACTACGCCATTCGTTTGCGACTCATATGTTGGAGTCTTCTGGCGATTTACGTGCAGTGCAAGAGCTGCTTGGTCATGCCAATTTGAGTACCACCCAGATCTACACCAGCTTGGATTTTCAACATCTGGCCAAGGTATATGATGAAGCTCATCCTAGAGCGAAAAAGAAAAAGGATAAATAATGAAATTTTATCGTCGCTTAAATACCATCAAAGCCATGAGTTTTGATCTCGATGATACCTTATATGATAACGGTCCTAATGTACGCAAAGCTGAAGCTTGGTTACAGCAACACTTGCGAGAAACCTATCCTAAGTTACCTTTTCTGGAAGCGATGGATTGGCTGAAGATCCGGCGTACAGTTTTAGCTACTCAACCTGAACTTGCTCATGATTTGAGTCATCTGCGCATTGCAGTGCTTGAGCTTTTCTTCAAGAACAATGGCTATGAGGGCATTGTCGCTAATGAATTAGCCAATAATATATTCAAGCTATTTCTTGCCGTGCGTAGTGACTTTGTTGTGCCAACTAAGAGCTTGCAAGTGCTAACTCAAATAGCAACAAAGATGCCCGTTATTGCAATCACCAACGGTAATGTCGATACCGATGCAATTGGCTTAACGTCGTATTTCTCACGAGTGATCAAATCGAGTGTTGAATATAGAATGAAACCAGCTGCAGATATGTTTGACTTAGCCGCAAAGCAGATACAGATCCCGAAACAACATATTTTACATGTTGGCGATCATTTGATTTCCGATGTATCTGGCGCGGTCAGCAATGATTTGATGGCTGCATGGTTTAATCCAGCCAATAAGTCACTCGCTTCGGCAACTAAAATGGCCCATTTACCGGATATTGAGTTATCAGACTTGGATGAATTGCTCAGCCTGTTATAATCACTTTTTACTGATTAAATATACAGTCTAAGGTGACTCAATTATGGATGTATCTCTACTACTCGATGGCTTAAACGATAAACAGCGCGATGCTGTTGCCGCGCCACAATCTAGCATGCTGGTATTAGCTGGCGCTGGCAGTGGTAAAACTCGAGTATTAGTACATCGTCTTGCTTGGTTGATGCAAGTTGAACAATGCTCACCTTATTCGCTACTTGCGGTGACCTTTACCAATAAAGCTGCTGCGGAGATGCGTGGCCGTGTCGACAAATTACTTAAAGGTCGTCAGCAAGGTATGTGGATTGGTACTTTTCATGGTATCGCTCATCGCTTGTTACGCGCCCATCACATGGATGCGGGTCTACCTGCTGAATTCCAGATTATCGACAGTGATGATCAGCTTAGATTGTTAAAACGTCTTATTAAAGCCATGAACCTCGATGAAAAACAATGGCCTGCAAAACAAGCTATGTGGTATATCGGCGGTAAAAAAGATGAAGGTTTACGTCCGCAGCATTTAACCGCTTACGACCCCATTGAGCGTAACTGGATCAATATTTATAAATCCTACCAAGAATCCTGCGATCGCGCCGGTTTAGTCGACTTCGGTGAGCTGTTATTACGATCTCACGAGTTATGGTTAAACAAACCCCATATTCTCGATCACTACCGCGATCGTTTTTCTAATATTCTGGTGGACGAATTTCAAGATACCAATAACATCCAATATGCTTGGTTGCGTATGCTGACTGGCGATAAAGGCAACTTGATGATCGTGGGTGATGATGATCAGTCTATTTATGGTTGGCGTGGTGCCCAAGTGGCTAATATTCAACGCTTCTTGACTGATTTTGATGGTGCGAAAACCATTAAACTAGAACAAAACTACCGCTCGAGCAGTAACATTTTGAACGCGGCTAATGCCTTGATCGTCAATAATAGCGAGCGCATGGGCAAAGAATTATGGACCGATGGCAAGGAAGGCGAGCCGATCTCCTTGTATGCTTCATTTAATGAAGTTGATGAAGCGCGCTTTGTCGTTGGTCGAATTAAAGAGTGGCAAGATAAAGGCGGAACACTCAGTCAATGTGCCATCTTGTATCGTAGTAATGCCCAATCTCGGGTAATCGAGGATGCATTACTGCAAGAGCAATTGCCTTACCGTATTTACGGCGGCCTGCGTTTCTTCGATCGTTTAGAGATTAAAGACGCAATGGCGTATATGCGCCTGAAAAATAATCGCGATGATGATGCCGCATTTGAACGTGTGGTGAATAAGCCCACTCGTGGTATTGGCGATCGTGCATTATCGCTAGTGCGTGATGCTAGTCGAGAGCAAGGTTCTACTTTGTGGCAGGCGGCGATCTATCTACTCGATAATAATTTGATCGCAGGGCGTGCGGCGAGTTCAATTCGTAAATTTGTTGAGCTGATTACTCAACTCGATCATGACGTGGTTGATTTAGCCTTACATGAACAGATTGATCACGTGGTGTTATATTCTGGATTGAAATCCATGTATCAGCTTGAAAAGGGCGAAAAAGCCCAGTCACGTATTGAAAACTTGGACGAGCTAGTGTCTGCGGCTCGCGGCTTTAAAATTCCAGATGATAGTGAAGAGATGACTGAATTATCAGCGTTCTTAGCTTTTGCAGTATTAGAGTCTGCCGAAGGGCAAGCGGATGAATTTGAAGATGCTGTGCAATTAATGACGTTGCATTCGGCGAAAGGTTTAGAATTCCCAACTGTATTTATGGTGGGTGTTGAAGAGGGCATGTTCCCGAGTCAACAATCTACCGAAGAGTCGGGACGCATGGAAGAAGAGCGTCGTCTTTGCTATGTTGGTATTACCCGTGCGATGCAAAAATTGTACATCAGTTATGCTGAATCTCGCCGTTTGTACGGCAAAGAAATGAACCACAGACCTTCGCGCTTTATCCGTGAAGTACCAGAGCAATACATCGAAGAAATCCGTTTGAAAACCCAAATCAGACAGCCAACACAATTTAGTCGTTTCGGTGCAGGTTCTGAGCAAGTCTCATTTGAATCTACCGGCTACCAGCTCGGACAACGCGTTTTGCATGCAAAATTCGGCGAAGGTATTGTGATGAATTACGAAGGTACTGGCGCGCAAAGCCGTATCCAAATTGAGTTTGAGCAAGTTGGCAGTAAATGGCTAGTGACTTCTTATGCAAGATTGCAAGCGCTGTAGTTTAAATGAATGATGGTGGTTTATTGACTTGTTAGGATATAAATCACCGCAGTAGCCGCTATTACCGAACACACACACAAAATACGACATCTTGTTGTTTATGGCTTTCCGCTTAAGGTATAGTTATATTGTAAATAGTTAAATTGGACTTAACTATTTTGGTTGTAACAGGGAGTTACTATGATTTTACGTTTTATACTTATCTGCGCATGTTTTTTCATGCATCTGCATATGCTGTGTTTCAGTCAGAAAATACCAAATTACTCAAAGAATGGTTAACTGGAGTACATCAATCTACCAACGAGACTATTCAAGAGCGTAGGGTAAATTTAGCGCTAGAGGTATTGCCAATCTAGCCTGACGCTGTCAGCGAGGTAAATCGAATATGTTACTCATGAGTACGTCTTTTAGTATCTCAAAGTCTCAGATGTCATTTTTAGATCGCGATATATTTAAGGAATCGGTGCTGTTTAGATTGTGAGTGTCTTACAATTTTATCTTACGTTTATTCTTTCTGCTGGCTCTGAAACCATCAAAACTAAATACCACTAAGGCCGCCCAAATAAACATGAAGGTGGTGAATGTCGCTGGGTTTATTTCTTCGCCGTAAAGCACCGCTCCTAACACAAACATGATTGTCGGACCGATATATTGGAAAAACCCTAAGGTTGATAGCGGTAAACGAATCGCGGCGTTGTTAAAGCATAATAATGGCAATGTGGTGATGATACCTGCGCTAACTAACAGGATGGTTAAGTACAGCGAATTATCGCCTAAGTTTGAAGTGGCTGAATCTGCAAAGTTAAATAAGTAGATAGCCGCAATCGGTAGCATAAGTAAGGTTTCGATAAATAACCCCACCAACGCATTGAGGTGGAGTTTCTTGCGCATTAAGCCATAAATGCCAAAGCTACAACTGAGAACCAACGCAATCCAAGGTAAATAACCGATAGTAAATAACTGCACAAGCACGCCTACGGCAGCTAATATAATGGCAACCCATTGCAGTTTTCGTAATCGTTCTGCGAGGAAAATCATACCGAGCAATACATTGATGATTGGGTTGATGAAATAACCTAAACTGGCATCCAATAAGTGATTATTATTCACAGCCCAAATATAAGTTAGCCAGTTAACGCTGATAAAAGCCGTGGTACAACACAGTAATAACACATTTTTCTGCTTACTTAATACCTCTTTTACATTATCCCAAAGCTTAAATACTGTCAGTAAAATCGCGATAAATATAAACGACCATAATGCGCGATGCGCTAGGATCTCGTAAGCTGGAATATCAAGCAGTTGCTTGAAATAAAGTGGCGCTAGACCCCACATTCCGTAGGCGAGAATAGCGAATATTATGCCTTTTTTGGTTTCATCATTGCTTGTCATTAAATATGCCAGAAGTTCTTAGAGAAAGGGCGGCTAGCATAACAATGAAGCTGAAACAGCGATAGATATTTATAAGTCGAACAGGTTATATCTGTGCTTATCCAACCAGATAAGTGCCAGTACCGAAGGCAATATGGATACCTTCTTGGTTATGCAGTTCCATACGCGTAACCGCCACCTTGTTGCCAGAGCGGATCACTTGAGCTGTGGCAGTGAATTCGTCGCCCCAACCTGGACGTAAATAATCGACGCGTAAATCAATGGTACCTAAAGATTTGAGATTCTTTTCAAAATCCTTGCGGGTACAGCTTTCCATTTGTGGGATAGCTGCTGCAGCAACCAACATGCCGCCTGCAACATCAAGCACACTTGCTGTTACGCCGCCGTGGAGGATCTTACGAATCGGATTGCCAATCAGCTTGTCATCCATGTTTATTTTAAGTTCGATGCTGCTGGTGGTGTAATCGGTGATCTTCATCCCGAGTAACTCGTTAAATGGCATTTGGTTCATGAACATATCGGTAATGTAATCTAACATCTGTTGTTCGCTAAGTTGTTCTTCGGCAATCATTTCACGCATCCTGCATCAGTTAATTATATTAGTTCGTTAATTTTAAATAAGTAAGTTACGTTAAGGTAACTAATTTGTGTTCAAAGATCACCAGCTAAAAATAATTCTATTGAAGCGTTACTCAGGTATTAAGATCGCACCTTCATAACCCTGTAATTGAATGGTATTAATTATCGGCCCTTTACTGCCATCGAAGTTTAATCGTCGATAACTTTTCGGCAGAGGAGCGACAGGGGATTGTTGTTTGCTAAAGAGGATGTTGGTGCCGAGTTTATCAGTATGAAATAGTACGAGAGCACCTCGCTGACGCAGCAATCGGTGCTCCTATATCATGTTGCCAATATTGAGCCTGATTACCTTGCCATTAGCCCTCATTTTAGCGCCACCGATTGTCGATAGTGTCAGTTGTAATCCATCTAAGCGCTCCGACGATGCGAGGTATAAACTCGTCCCATTGTTGATCTTGAGCGGAGCATTTTCAAACTGCAGTTCTTTTTCGCCCATCCGCCACTCTAATTTTTGATTGTACATATAATTTGCTGAGGAGTGTGGTCTTTATAATGTCCGCCAATACTAATGTCGGCATGCTGGTCTTCCCATTCTGAGAGCGTTTTAGCAGAGTTGAACTTAGGCTGGAAAGCGGGATGTTCAGCGGCTTGCTGATACCCAGGCAGCACCCAAGCTAATTTGGTTATAACCACACAGGGTTAACAGTAAAATGGAAAAATATCTCATGGGTGACAAGACGACCTTCCTTGATATGGGTTATATAAATAAGGTTATTTTTTCTGTTGGGTTAGCGACGAATGTAAATCAGATTAAATTTGTTTTAATAGCGTTTGTTTAGTCGTTCCTAATGCTGTTAAAATCGTTGCCCGCGTTAATCGATACATTTGAGACCCAATTACTTATGCATACTGCTACACCATCAGTGCCTGCGACTGTTTCTGCACTACAAGTACTCGAAGATGTATTTGGCTATCAAAGCTTCCGTATGGGTCAGGAAGAAGTCATTGCCCATGCCATCGCAGGCCTAGATAGCTTGGTTATCATGCCTACTGGCGGCGGTAAGTCGTTGTGTTATCAGGTGCCTGCTTTGGTGCGTGGCGGCTTAACTATCGTATTAAGTCCTTTGATTTCATTGATGAAAGATCAGGTCGATGCCTTGCGCGCGAGTGGTGTCGCGGCGGCTTATATGAATTCAACCTTAGATCGTCAAACCTCGGCTCAGCTTTATGCCGATTTACAAAACAATCGCTTACAGGTTTTGTATTTGTCACCAGAACGTTTGATGACTGGCGATTTCATTCAATATCTACAACAATTCCCGATCAGTTTGTTTGCCATCGATGAAGCCCATTGTATTTCTTCTTGGGGCCATGATTTCCGTCCTGAATACAATGAACTCGGTAAGTTAAAACAATATTTTCCTCATGTACCTATGATGGCGCTGACGGCGACAGCCGATGATGCCACGCGCAGCGATATTCTAAATCAACTGCAAATGCACGATCCGAAAATCAGCATGTCGAGTTTTGATCGGCCTAATATTCGTTATTCGCTGGTGGAAAAATTCAAAGCGCTGGATCAATTAAAAAAATACGTTAAGCAGCAAGATGGCGTCAGCGGCATTGTCTACTGCACCAGTCGTAAACGGGTAGAAGAAGTGGCGGAAGGTCTAGCACGAGCAGGCTTTGATGCTCAGCCTTATCATGCCGGTTTATCGCAGCAAGAAAGACAAACTACCCAAGAGCAATTTATCCGTGATGAACTCGATATCGTGGTGGCGACTGTGGCATTTGGTATGGGTATTAATAAACCCAATGTCCGTTTTGTGGTGCATTATGATTTGCCGAAGAATATCGAATCCTATTATCAAGAAACTGGCCGAGCAGGGCGTGATGGTTTAGAAGCTGAAGCGCTATTAATGTTTGATCCCGCCGATATCATGCGCGTGCGTTACATGGTTGAACAAACTGAAAATGAGCAGCAACAACGGGTGGAAATGCATAAGCTCAATACCATGGTGGCGTTTGCCGAAGCACAGACCTGTCGTCGCCAAGTATTGCTTAATTACTTTGGCGAGTTCAACGATAAACCCTGTGGTAACTGTGATATTTGCCTCGATCCACCCAAGCGTTATGATGGCTCTAAAGATGCCCAGAAAGCCCTATCTTGTGTTTACCGGGTAGGCCAAGCATTTGGTATGGGTTACATTGTCGATGTATTACGTGGTTCGCAAAACCAAAAAGTCAAAGAGCGTGGACACGATAAATTATCCACTTTTGGCATAGGTAAAGAACAGTCTCAAGAGCATTGGTTAAGCGTGCTCAGGCAGTTAGTTCATTGTGGTTTGTTATTGCAAAATATTACTCGGAGTTCGGTATTACAGTTAACTGAAGCGGCGCGCCCCGTATTACGTGGCGAGCTGCCATTAGAGTTAGCCGAACCGCGTTTACAACCGATCACCAGTGTGGCTAAATCGCCAAAACGCAGCAGTAAAATTTCGCACTTTAATTATGATCGTAAGTTGTTTGCGGCACTGCGTAAATTGCGTAAAGACATCGCCGATAATGAAAATATCCCACCTTATGTGGTGTTTAACGATGCTTCATTGGCTGAAATGGCCGAGATAAAACCGTTAAATGAACGAGAAATGTTAGATATTGCCGGTGTCGGTCATGTCAAATTAGAAAAATACGGACGTCAGTTTTTAACAAAAATAGCCAGCTATTATTAAACAGGAAAGAAACAATGAATTGGACTCTTGCTGCTGAGCAAACCATTGATAACGTCATCATGCTGATGCACCCAGATGTTAACTTCGAAAGCTTTGCCGAGTTCGCGCCTGAATTAGTGAGCCTCATTAACGCCCGTGTTTGTGATAAAAACTGGGGCGCCGACCGCCATGCTTGGGTGTTGGAAGTGAATGATATTAACCTGATGCTAGAGTTTGAAGATTATACCAACAGCATCTGGCTCGCGGTCACCCGTGATAGCGATATTGCGCAACTGCAAGCGTTGAAAGCTTGTTTTGGTTAAGTCATTAATTGATTTAAAACCGTTTCTTTAAAAATAATCCTCTTCCTGAAACCATAATTTTGCAGCCAGTTCATCATGATGAAAATCAAAGGTGAATGGCGCGATAGCCTCTAAAGCCGAGATCGCCGCATGCAACCATGCTGGCTCATTCATTAACGCAATCTTATGCCAATGTGCCCAGTGCTTTATTCCCAATTGCGCATCATCAATCAGCGCGTTTAAAGTGATGCCTTTGAACTCATCAGTAAACAATATCGCGATATTAATTTTATCATGCTGGGCTAGTAAGTCATTAATTGCGGGCACGAGTGTGTGTTCGTAATCGTGATGATTAACTGTCTCGGAAAGGGAGATAAACAGATTATTATCGATGAGATTAGTAATAGTGATCATGGGGCATGTCCTAACGAGTGAATGCCCCTGCACGGTAACTTTGTTGACATTATTACTAAGCTAAAGCTTCACTGGCATTGATAGTAAACATTTGTGATATCGTATTCAGCTAAAATTAAGCCGTAGCAGTGCGGCTATATTAGATATAGCTACATTATAGCTGGATTATCAGATTACAAAATGCAGCTTATGATTCAGGCTGACTACTTTTGTAAATAAACATGCCGATGATTACTGCAACGATAACAGATGTGCCTGCAATAACACTGAATGACGCGATACCGACAGTATCTGAAAACATGTCACTAAATAATTTACTCCAAATTTCCATACTAACCTCAGCTCTATTTGTAATGATATTGTTAAGTTAACATTAATTTTACCTACTTAGGGTAGTTTTTAACTGATCTAGATCAGTAGTTTGTGCAGTTGTTTTAGAACTAAAAAAATAAATGTGGGTCGTATGCGATCTCTGTAATTCTGTCGCCAGCCAAGTATCTTAATCAATGAACTCTAGTGACTCCGTGATTTTGGCCTCCAATCAGGAGGCTTATGTAACAAGTATTAACCTCTTAGTGCTCGCCAAAATTAACTAATCCACTTCATATGTTAGCTTTCCAAGCTAAAGACGTTAGGTTCGATTCCTGACTGACCGCTCCAAACACTAGGTTTTATAATTTACAATCATCCAGAATCATAAATAAACGAGTCATTTATGTAACCTCAGTGGC